>Ga0074199_1000077_pt1 | contig 231266 bp, 206 predicted proteins | sample EPASupsiteSAE347_FD_64528 | JGI IMG/M metagenome (GOLD analysis project Ga0074199, IMG submission 64528) | Bioremediated contaminated groundwater from EPA Superfund site, New Mexico - Sample SAE3-47 | ecosystem: Environmental > Aquatic > Deep subsurface > Groundwater > Contaminated ... | reverse complement strand
AATGGCAGCGCAGACACCGATCGGTTCTTTTATGACTACAATCCGTTTGTCACGGCCATGGGCAGGGATGGTGTCACCGTAGAGCCGTTTGCCTTCTTCTGCAAACCACTCAATAAAAGAGGCGGCATAGGCGATCTCACCACGGGACTCTGCCAGTGGTTTACCCTGTTCAGCAGTCATGATAACCGCCAGATCTTCCTGGTTTTCAAGCATCAGTTCAAACCAGCGCCGCAGGATGGTTGCCCGTTCTTTGGCGGTCTTTGCCCGCCAGGCAGGCCAGGCAGCATTGGCCGCTTCAATGGCACGCCGGGTTTCAGCAGTGCCCATCCTGGGGATGGTGCCTAATACCTCACCGGTGGCAGGGTTGGTGACATCAATGGTTTTGCCACTGTCTGCGGCAAGCCATTGGCCGTTCAGATAACAGGATTGGCGTAAAAGAGATTGGTCGTTCAGGCGCACGGTGACTCCTTCAGATCAGATTCAATGGCACTGTTCAAACGGGCCATCAGCTCATCAAGATCAAGTTCATAACGTGCTGCAACATCTTTCAAGCTGCAGAACAGACACTCACAGCAGATACAGATACCAAGCCGTTTGGTGTAACGCTCAAAGACCGCTTCGGTCTCCGGGTGATGCTCCACAAGTTCCAGTACTGACGTATCCGCTGTGAGCGTTATGGTCATAATTATGCCGCCTCCAGCCGTTCCATAACTGGATCTAACAGAGATTGAAACAGCTCTGCAGTGGTGGAGTCGGCATACCGTTGCAAAAATGCTACTCCGCTGTCCCCTGCTTCGGAAATCCGGGGATCAATAGGCACCGACCCTAGAAACGGCACCCCCATATCATCGGCCATCAGTTTGCCGCCACCGGACTGGAAGACCGCAGTCAACTCCCCGCATTTGGGGCAGACAAAACCGTTCATGTTCTCGATCACCCCCAACACCGGCAGGTTGATCTGACGACAAAAGGAGATGGATTTACGGACATCCACCGCTGCAACCTTCTGCGGGGTGGTGACAATCACCGCGCCATCTGCATCCTCCAGAGTCTGGCAGACCGAAAGAGGTTCATCACCAGTGCCCGGAGGTGAGTCAACAATCAGGTAATCCAGGTCACCCCAGGCCACGTCGCGGATAAACTGGGTAATCACGCCGGTCTTCATGGGGCCGCGCCAGATCACCGCCTCATCCTGTTCTTTCAGAAAGAACCCCAGTGAGATAACCTTCATCCCATTCAGATCAACCGGCACAAGCTCGCCATTGCCTTCCAGAACCTGGCTCTTTTCCAGTCCAAGCATGGTGGGTACGCTGGGACCATGGATATCCACATCCAGCAAACCAACCTTCTTGCCTGCCAGATGCAGCCCCATGGCAAGGTTGACGGCCACCGTGCTTTTGCCAACCCCGCCCTTGCCGGACAGCACCACAATCTTGTGCTTGATCCTGCACAGACGCGAGGCCAGACGACGCCGGTCTTCAAACTCCTGCTCGGTTTCAGTCAGTTTTTTACTGGTTGCCGAGCAACTGCTGGATGAACATGATTCACATGCTGAAGGTGGGCAGGATTGCTCCTGCGGGGTTTGCTGCTGTGCTGCGTCCATGCTGATGCCTCCTGAAGAATAATAAATCCCTAAAGTAACGCTGTTACCTGTTTCCAGATAACGCGAATATCATCACCGGCTGCTGCTTCAAGCTCCACCACTGCTTTTTGCTGCAGCTGGGCCTGGGTTACGGAACGGTCATAACGGATCCGCCCCAGTATCGCTGCACCGGCAGCTTCTGCTGCAGCCTCAATCCGCTCGGTCTGCTGCGGGTTAATGTCCCATTTGTTGACACAGACTGCGGTTGGCACGGAAAAATGACGGGCCAGGGCCAATAGACGCTGCAGGTCATGCAGGCCGGATACGGTTGGCTCGGTAATGACCACGGCCAGTGAAACACCGCTTAATGAGGCGATTACCGGGCAGCCGATACCGGGAGGACCGTCTGAAATGATCAGCGGAATCCGCTTGTCCACCGCCACAGCCCAGGCCTGTTCCCGCACAGTGGTCACCAGCTTGCCCGAGTTTTCTGCTGCCACTCCCAGTTGAGCATGCACCATCGGGCCGCAACGGGTGCCGGAGACCATCCATTCACCGCAGACCCGATCAGGGAAATCAATCGCCTTGGCCGGACAGAGTCGATAGCAGACACCGCAGCCTTCACAGGCCACCGGATCAATCCGGTAGCTGATGTCTTCACGACGGATCGCATCAAAACGGCAGCTATCCATGCAGATGCCGCAGCCGGTACAGTCATGCTGACGAATGACCGCTTCATGACCGCTCATAAAAGCATGGCGCTGCTCCACCATCGGCGTCAGCAGCAGATGCAGATCAGCAGCATCAACATCACAATCAGCCAGCACCGCTTTTTTAGCTAACAGTGCAAATGAGGCGGTAACACTGGTTTTACCGGTGCCGCCTTTGCCGGACAGTACCACCAGTTCGCGGATATGGTCCTTGCTCATGGCGTACCTCCTGTTGTTCCCAACTCCCGTTTCAGCTTTTCAGCCAGCTCGGCAAACATCAGACCGTATTCCGGCAGCACCCTGGCAACCAGATCGCCCCGTGAGGTGATTTCCGCTATCTGGCGGTCATCCGGCAGCGAAAGCAGCACCGGAAGGTTTTCTGACTGGCAATAGCCATACAGGCCGACCAGATCCTCTCCTGCCCGGTTTACCACCACACCACAGGCCAGATTCAACTCACGGGCCAGGGCAACAGCCAACTTAAGATCATGCAGGCCAAAGGGGGTTGGATCAGTAACCAGCAGCAGATAGTCAGATTCCCGCAGGGTGGCCACCACCGGGCAGGAAGTGCCGGGAGGGGCATCAAGAATGGCAGGAATCTCGTCCAGCAGATGATCCCGCACCGCCCTGATCACCGGTGGAACCAGCGAGACACCAACCTCCAGCCTGCCTTCAATCAACCTGATAGCACCGGATTGCCCTACGGAGATCGTGCCGATCGGATGGGCCCGTTCGGTTATGGCTCCGGTTGGGCAGACCAGGGCACAACCGCCGCAGCCATGACATAGCTCCGGGAACACGAGCGCCCTGGTTCCAATGGCAACAATCCCGCGAAACTGGCACAGCTCACCACAGGCACCACAGCCGTTACAGCGCTGTTGATCAACCTCTGGCACCAGCATGGTAACCTCTGTTGCCTCCAATTGATCGCAACGCAGAAACAGATTGACGTTGGGTTCTTCAACATCACAATCTGCCAGCTGCACCGGTTCTCCAAACATGGCAGCCAGATTCAGGGCAACCGTGGTCTTGCCGGTACCACCTTTGCCGGAAGCAACCGCTATTCTGTATGACCTGTTCCGGGATGACGCCGCCATTACCAATGCCCCTCTACATCAGAGTTTTCTGCAGCAGTCAGCTTGCCTGCCAGCAGCTCCTGCAGAGCCTCATCAACGGTTGCAGCGTTGCAGTTAAATACTTTTACCCCGGCTGCATCCAGCACCTTAAAGGCCTTGGGACCGCAATGGCCGGTTACCAGGGTATCAACCCCGGCACGCACAATAGTTTCTGCTGCCTGTATGCCTGCCCCCTGGGCTGCGCTGCGGCCCTGCTGGTTTTCAATAATCCGGGTGGTTTTTTGATCTGTATCGTAGATCAGAAAGTTGGCTGCCCGCCCGAAACGTGGGTCAAGCGCAGCAACAAGTTCCTGTCCGGCGGTGGTAAATGCAATGGTATTCATAGTTTCTCCTGACTTTAAAATACGCCGGTGTCGTTCCCTCCGGTTCGACACCGGCGTTCCCGCACTGCTCAGCCTTCACAGGTGTGATAGGCCTGCATGATCGGGAATCCTCTAGCGTTGGCCGCGTCCGCTGCCACAGCCGTTTCTACGGTGTTCCTTGCCGGTACCGCACCCTTGCGGTCCCCTGCAGCCTGGATCAGGGCGTTGCGGTTCAACCTTCACCTGATCCTGAGAGGCTTCCTGATTCAGCATCCCCGGCTGTTTATTTCTGTTACATACTCCACGTCCACGTCCGGTTCCTGAACCGGCTCCCATTGGTCCTTGTCCATTTCTGTTTGGCATATGCATTACTCCCTTGTAGGTTCTGACCTTATGACGCACGCGTCTCTGCCGGGATAGCGTCGTGCGCCGTGCCGCTTGCCCCGGTGACAGCCCGGCATGTTCAGCTTTCCATCCTTCAGCTGATCCTCCAGACAGGCATGCACTACCTGATCCAGGTCTCCGGCAATAAACGAGACCACCTGAATGCCCCGCTCAACCAATGCCTCATAGGAACTGCGGGTGATGGCGCCACATACTAACTGCTCCACCTGCATGGTGGTCAGTCGCAGTGCCCGCTCCTGCGGATCATCACTGGAAAAGCGACGGCCTGTCTGGCCAATGATCCGGCCTTCTTCAGCGTCAATAATCCAGAGATGTCTGGCAACATCAAACACCGGTGCTATCCGTTCGTTCCAGAGGGAAAAGGCTGTTCTCATTACCGTGGAGCTCCAGGCTGATAGTGCGTTACATGGTGTTTACACTATGCAGCGACCATGCCAAGGAGTGATGTGATTTTAACACGCTGATATTGCAGTATTGTTTTAGGAGAAAATAGCTTTAAGGAGGGGTAAGAGTAGTATAAATGCAACTATAGTTAGCCTATTGAGTAGCAGATAAAGGACTCTACTGTTTTGAACGTCCATCTTTTTCCGGCAGAGTTATGCCAAGTTGCCTGATCTTGCGGAACAGCGTGGTTTTATGCATGCCTAGCGCCCTGGCCGTTGCCAGGCGGTTATAGTTATTACGCTCCAAGGCGGTCTGAATGGTCTGGGCCTCCATCTGAAAACGGGCATCCTGCAGCGAGGCCGGTCCAGCAGAGCGGCTGCCATGGAGGGTCAGTTCATCTGGCAGATGCCTGATTTCAATCGTACCATCCGGGCAAAGCACAAAGGCCCGCTCAATCACGTTTTCCAGTTCACGCACGTTGCCGGGCCAGTCATGGGCCATCAGCAACGAAAGCGCCTCAGGCGCCATGCCCCGCACCGTGGCATGGTGCAGACGGTTGAACTTGGCAATAAACTGCTCCACCAACAGCGGCAGATCCTCTTTGCGACGTCGTAGCGGTGGCAACTCAATCCGCACCACATTTACCCGGTAGTAGAGATCCTCACGAAAGGCCCCGTTACGGGTCAACTCTGCCAGATCTCGATTGGTAGCAACAATGATCCGCGCATCGGTTGTTACCGAGATCGTACCGCCCAGCGGCTCATAGCAGTGTTCCTGCAAGACCCGCAAGAGTCGAACTTGCAATGCCGGGCTCACTTCACCAATCTCATCCAGAAACAGGGTGCCGCCTTTAGCCAGGGCAAAACGACCCGGCTTGTCCTTGGTGGCTCCGGTAAAGGCTCCGGCCTTATAGCCGAACAGTTCCGACTCCAACAGGGTATCCGGCAGCGCACCGCAGTTAAGCGCTACAAACGGCCCGCTACTGTGTCTGCTCAGGCTGTGAATGGTCCGCGCCATCAGCTCTTTGCCGGTGCCGGTCTCGCCGTTCAGCAGCACTGTACTGGGACTGACCGCAATGGCGGGAATCACCTCAAACAGACGCTGCATCAAGGGACTGCGGCTGACAATATCACCCACATGAAAACGTCCCTCAAGCTCGTGGCGCAGGGTTTCCACCTCGCTCAGATCCCGGAAGGTCTCGGCCCCACCCACCACCTTGCCGCTTTTGTCCTTCAGTACCGCTGTGGAAAGGCTGATCGGGATCCGGTTACCCTCTTCATCAATGATATAGCCGGAACGCCCGATAATCGGCTTGCCGTTTTTCAGGGTTTTGCGCAGGGCGCAATCGGTCTCGCACATGTTGGAACGGAACACTTCCGAGCAGAGACGCCCAATGGCATCTCTGCGTGAGATGCCGGTAATCTCTTCCGCTGCCCGGTTAAAGGAGGTAATCCTCCACTCAGGATCAACGGTAAAGACGCCATCGGAGATGCTTTCCAAAATTGCGTCGGTGGTGGCTGATGCCGTAACCGGCGTATGTCGAGGAGATTTACTCATAGGGGCAGTATACTGCAAATGAAGCGCTGTTACAGTAGAAAGTCGATGAATACGGCAGTCAGACAATCCTGTACCAGTCATGATGGTAGCAATTATTAAGCTGTTATTAGAATTTCAGATTATTTATTCAGAATCTTCAGCAGTTCCACCTTAACCTGTTCATCAATAAAGCTTTCCTCAATTGCTTCCCTGACCCAGGGCTCTTTGCATTGAACCAACACTCTGGCAGCGCCTTCAGCAACAGCCGGTATGTTGCTCCAGAGGGCAGAGCGAAGAGGACGCAGTTCATGTGCATGAGCCTTTTTACCCTCAGCCAGTTCCCGGCACTGCTGACATAGAAGTGCAAGCGTCTCCATGTCAGGCACCTGCTCTGGCTGGGAGCCCCACAACCGCAGATCATCCTTGCTTTCGCACCACTCGCACTTGAATCCTGCCCTTTTGCCAATAGCCTTACCAAAACTCTGGATATCGTTTAGTCGATCTTTATGCGCCTGATGCCCTTTTGCCATATGTATCCCCTCCCCCCCAACAACCGTCTACGAAGGTCCACAACAATTACAAAGGTTTACAGCCGCTCAAGCGGGTCCAGCGGTATTCCTGACAGTCGCGTGGCAAAAGCATTCTCATTGGCCAGACAAATTGCAGCGCTGTCATCATAGCGCACGATGTAGGTACCTGGTTCAACTCGCTTGCTGATTACTGCAGAGCCTTCGCACCAGGTCTGATCAGCACAGCTCCCTTTTACAAGTGTCCCTGCCTGTAGAACCTGTTTGGTTTCAGCATGCATAATCCGAAACGTGATGTTGCCGGTTGGTGGCCAGGCCAGCAGTGTTGCTATCTGCTCCAGCCTGTAGGGACGTTGCAAAGTAAACTGAAGATCGGGATTTCCGTAACTGCGGATACTGCGCACGTCACTTGGACTCCCCTGACAGCCCTGCTTTGCTGGCCAGATATCACTGACAAGGTGAGGATTTCCAATCAACATAACATCTTTAATCCCTGGTAGCCCGGCTCCACGTCCATCCTTGTCCAGCTTCACCAGCCAAGCGAGAATATTTTTACCCTGCTGCCGTGCACCGGCCACTGCAAAGCCGCCATCGCTGGTCTGTACAGCGGCATATCCCTTCTGGAATCCTTTGCCACCACCCAGGGCTTTTGACCAGCGTGGCTTACCCTGCTCATCAGTCCTCAGCAGCAGCAGATCATTACCGAACCGGCCTGAAATGATCAACCCGTTATCAGCCGCCTGCCTGACTGAACTAAAGCCGGTTTCCTTATCAGCCGGATATTCACGATCCCACAGCCATTTGCCTTCATTGTCAAAGGCCACAAGAAAGCCGGTAAACGTAGCGTCATTATTGTTTAGAAACGGTTTGGCTGTACCTGCCACCACAAAACCACCGCTCTTAACGGCAAGCAGGTCAAAGACCTGAGTTTCCCGCCCCCCAAACTGCATGCTACGCATAACGGTACCGTCACTGCGTAGCATGGTAATACGGGTGATAGTGCTCATTTTCCGTGTAACCGGATGGGTAGTAACAATGCTGCCATCGGTCAACTGGATGATCGGCACCATCCGCTGATGCTCTTCAGTGCTCTGATAGCCGGGTAAAATTAGCTCCCAAAGCTTGTTGCCAGCCGGGTCCAGCTTGAAGACCCAGGCATCACCGCTATCAGGATGACCGACGCCACTGACCAGATAGCCACCACCGACAGCTTCAACAACACCATATCCATGCCCTCTTTTGGCAGTTGAAGCCCACTGCTGACCAAACCGTTTTTCCCACTGTAACTGTCCGCTGCTGGAAAGTTTAAGAACCCAAAGTTCTTCCCAGGTGTAACGTTTAGCAGCCAGATTGCTTGAGTTTCGTGTACCGGCAATAATAACGCCGCCATCTGAGGTGTAGCTAACAGCGTGGCCGCTACTACCCGCCATGGCATTCAGGCACTCCCCTGCAAAGGTTTTTTCCCAGATAGCCTTACCAAGGGCATCTGTCCTTCGTGCCATCAGTTTCCAACACCCTGATGCAGCAGAGTCGGCCAGATTACCTACTGTTACAAAACCGCCATCAGGTAGAACCTTCAGATCATAGTTCCAGCTGTATGCTGTCGGTTTATCGTACTGTCTACTCCAGCTGCCGCCTGCTGAAGCAGCGGCCTTTTTGGGCGCGGCATCTGCAAAAGCACTAACAAAGACACTGCCAATAATAACAAGCTGTATAAGGGCTCTTCGCATGTGACTTTTCTCCACTCGATTCAAAGGCTGGAATGTTGTACTCTTCTTCAGAGCGGTACAAATCTCATGATCAAAAACAGCCCGATCATGGTCATGCCGATGGCGAGTTTACCGGCAATTCCCAATGCCAAGCCGATTACCGTACCGAAACCGGCTCGACTTGCCTGATCCAGGGTCCGTTGAAGTGAAAGCTCGCCCAGAACTGCACCGACAAACGGTCCCAAAATGATGCCGGGAATATTAAAAAAAATGCCGACAAAACCACCCAAGGCAGCGCCCCACATGGCGCGGTTTGAGCCTCCGAACTTCCTGACTCCCAGGGCTGAGGCAACAAACTCAATCAGATAGGTAAGGGCTGTTAAAACGGCAAGCAGTAACAGCGTCCAGATGCCTACATACTGGAAGTTATCCGCCCAGGCACCAAACAACAGCCCAAGAAACAGTATCGGTGCCCCAGGCAGTAGTGGTAACAGCATGCCGGCAAAGCCGGTAACGGTCAGAACAGCTGACAGAATCCAGAGCAGTACGGGTATATCAGGACTCATGAGTTTACCTGCCCTTAACCGGCCAGCTTCTCTCAACTACATCTGGTCGGTGTATAAATAACCGCACCGTTGGCCTTCAGTGCTGATGCTATCAAGTAAATCGGCCAGTGTCTCCACCATGATGTCGGATGCCTCAGGCCAACGCTGTCCGTCAGGCCTTCCCACATGGACGGTCAATACCCCTGCTGATCTGCCTGCCTGTAGATCAAAGATGTAATCCCCCACCATGACAAGGTTTTCAGTTTCAACCTGCCATTGCTCCTGCAGCTGAAGGATGCCAGCAGGGTCAGGTTTGGGAGGAGCATCATCGCGACCCAGTATATGTACCTCAGAGAAATGGTGACGGACCCCCAGTGTTTCCAGGGTTAAAAGCGCAACATCACGGCTGTTACGGGTAAGGATACCCATCTGGATTTCCTGTTCAGCCAAACAGGCCAGCAGCTCCACTGCACCGGGAGCTGCTTCAGCCTGACCTGCAAGGCTACGCTCGATTTCATCAAGACGGTGATGCCGCAGTGCTGCAAGATCGGGTGGCAGCAGCTCAAGATGATCCAGGATATCCTCCCCCTCAGGAATGGCAAGCTCCTGGCGGATAAATCCGAAGTCATGGACCGGAAGGGTTAAGGTACCATCCAGGTCAAAGATCCAGCAGGTACGATTAATAAACAGCTTTTTCATGGTTCCATGACGAATGGAACACTCCCGAGCAGTGTTTCTGCTCCGCTGTCACGATTCCAGAGATAAAACTCGATCTTCCAGGGGCCGGTCTGGCCACCGGCATTGATGAAAACAGTGGCAAATCCCGGCTTATAAAAACTATGGGGACCAAACATACTGCTTTTGCCGGAAGGTTCAGTCAGGCGGTACTTGTAGCCAAATTGTGGCGTCCCGAAACGGTTCAGGTAGCTGTCCACCGGAGGCCCCACCAGCCAGGCGCCAAACTTCTTTTCCCGGTTGGCAAAACAGCCTTGGTCATACAGCTGTTTCTGCGACCAGCGCTCACCCCGCTGGAGCACGGTGAGTGCCGTGTCATAGCCCTGGGACTCGTCATAGATGCCTACGCCCATCTCCTTCAGCTGCCACTCGACTGCCGGGGAACTTGTCACCAGTCCACATACGAGTACCAGCACAAGCAGCAGCACACGAAAAACAGGTCGCATATAGTTTCTCCTTTCCAGGCCAAAGCCTGCTGTCAGCGGTTAACGGCCAGTAAAAATCGGCGTACGTTTTTCCAGAAAAGCAGCCATCCCTTCCTGCTGGTCTGCAGTGGCAAAGCTTAAGGCAAACAGGTCTGCTTCATAGCTGCAGGCCCGCTGCAGATCCATCTCCAGACCATTGGTCACTACTTCTTTGCAGAGTTTAAGGGCCATTTGGCTTTTACTTGCCAACTTTGTTGCAAGGGATCTGGCAGAGTTCATCAGCTCTGCCTGAGGCACCACCTTGTTTACCAGACCGATCCGCCAGGCTTCCTGGGCATCAATCATGTCACCGGTCAGGATCATTTCCAGTGCCCTGCCCTTCCCCACCAGACGGGGCAGACGTTGGGAACCGCCAAAGCCCGGTAGGGTACCGATGTTGACCTCTGGCTGGCCGAATCTGGCATGCTCTGCTGCAATTCTGATGTCACAACTCATGGCCAGTTCACAGCCGCCCCCCAGGGCGTAGCCGTTTATTGCGGCAATAAACGGTTTGGGACTCTGCTCAATGGCATTACAGATCCCCTGTGCCAGAAGCGCCAGTTCCCGGGCCTCAACCGGCCCCAGTTTACGCAACATGGCGATATCACCACCGGCGATGAAGGCCTTTTCGCCGGCACCGGTAATGATCACCGCCCGCACCTCTGCGGAGGCAGACAGCTGCTGCACCACCACATCAAGTTCCTGAAGGGTGATCTGCGTCATCGCATTCATGGCAGACGGTCTGTTAACCGTTACGGTGGCAATTGATTCCTTGATCTCAACCAGCAGCGTTGTGGTATTCATTGTATTCCTCCTGGTTACGGAGCAGCATAAAGATCCTCATCAATATCAACAGGTGGAGCCGTTTCAAAGCTTTCCATCGCTTCCACCGGCAGCATCCCGGTTTCTACCCGCATATAGGTCTGCAACTCCTTCAGACTCTGCAGAATGACCTCTTCATTTTTGGGAAACTCATGGGGATCAATTTCAAGAGTAACGCACCCCTGATAATCCGTATTTTTCAGGTGATTCAGAAAGCGGGTCAATGGCAGGCGCCCATGGCCGGGAATCAGGTGTTCCCGATCAAAACCATAGTCTGAAAAGTGGATATTACGAATCCGGCCGGATTCGTAAAACAGATAAAAGTCATTGATGAAGTTGGCCTTGCCCGAGCCCATATGGGTGGTATCAAAGGTAAGGAAGAGGTTATGGTCATGAATAAAACTGATCATATCCCGGGTGGCAGCAAGGATGTTGGGGTTCAGTTTGAGACGTCCGATACAGGGCATGTTTTCGATCGTAACCAGCACCTCGCCATCAATGCCGATCTCTTTCTGAAAATCACGGATTCGATACAACCAGCGCCAGAACCCGATCTCCATCCCCATCCAGGAGGGAGGATGAAAGTTCACCAAAGGGATGCCGGTATCTGCGGCAAGCTCGATACTGTGGAAAAGCGACTGAATCGGGCCGCCCCAGCCGTCAAGTGGCATAAAGGGGGCATGGATGGAGTTGATCGGCGCAATCTCCTGTAGTGAACGCACCACCTTAACCGGATTCACCCGCTGGAAGTCCTGATTAATAATCAGCTCCACCCCGTCAAAACCAGCCTCTGCAGACAGCTCAAAGGCCCGGCGCATTGGCAGGGTAAATAAAGACCCGCTCGAAAGCGATATCTTCAAACCACTACTCATGTATAGGCACCAAAACTTACCTGCAGATAACGCTGCAGATCAGCAACCGTCTCAAGCGAGAGCCGCAGGCGTTCTGAATCGGCAGCATTCAGGGATGATGGCATCAGATGAAGGATATCCCTGCAATCCTGTCCAGGAAGGGCAGACTGCTCAAGAACGAGACGATGTTCACTGAAACAGTGCCAGGCATGCAGGGTCCGCTCTGCCAGATCAACATCAAGCTTGCCGATCCGCACCAGCCCACGCAGCCGTTCCGGCGTTCCAACCAGATCAACTCCGTACATCAGGCACAATCCGTCAACCGCCGCAGCCAGCGGCATAAAGGCGTGATCAAGCAAAGAAAAACCGCCCCGATGAGGACCGCTTTTGGCAAGTTTCAGGCTGCCCATCATACCGATGCCGTTTGAAAGTGTCAGACAACGTTCAACCAGATTGCCAACAACGTTCCGTCGGCGGAGATAGGTTTGGCAGAGGGCGGCAAACCTGTCGTCAACACCGTCCTCCCCCACCAGCACAGTTCTGTCTGACAGACGCAACAGCTCAATCAGCACCCGCTGATCGTTTCTGGCAGCAGCTGCCTCAAGACGGGCCTGCCACTGCTCAAGGTTCCCGCGCCAGTCAGGGTTAAGCGGTGTAATCGTCTCTTCAAGGGCAACACCACAGACCCGCAGCCAGGCCACTACTTCCTCTCCCAACTGCAGCATCAGCGGATCAGGCACGTCCCCATCCCAGATCAGTGCCAGCTGCACCCGGCAAAAGCGGGTTGCCTCACGGCGACCAGCCGGCCCCATGACCAGCAGCGTAAGCGGAGGCAACGGCTCTTCAATCTGCTGCCTGGCCAACTTCAGGCAGCAGGAGGCCAGAGCCTTTATAAAGATATCTGACATATTAAACAGAGCTACCGGCGAACCAAACCGGGCACAATGGCGATAGGCATGTTCATAAAAACCGGTCAGCAGACTGCGCAACTGCCCCTGTTCAGAGGCATGGGCCAGTTCATCCACCAGCCGATCAAGCTCTTGCTGCATGGCGCTGTTTTCCTGATCAACAGCGCCTATCAGGTCTTCCATCAACTCCAGCAGTTGTGCGATACCTTCAGGATGTTTCCGGGTTGCCAGCCTGACTGCGGCCTCACGATAGGCAACCGCAAACTCCTCCACGCCGCGCCAGGAGGCAAAATCTTCACCCTTTGCAAGCAGAAGCGCCATTATTTTCCTCCGGTGTCGTGGACATCACGAATCAGAAAGGCAACCATCTCATCAGAGGGGGGGCGGGTCAGCAGCGAGACCACAATCATTACCAGAACAACCACCGGGGCTCCGATAAAGGCAGAAGAGGTCAGGGGGAAGAGAACCTTGACCAACGGCACCAGATCCCCCAGCAACAATGATGAAACCGTAATCAGGACGCCAACCAGCATGCCGGTCACTACACCGGCGGCGTTGGTGCGGCTCCACCAAATCCCCAGCAGAAAGGCTGGAAATATTGTGTTACCGGCCAGGGCAAAGGCTACCGCAGCGATCTCGGCAATCAGCCCCACCTGATTCAGGGAAAACGCCATGACGATCCCTGCCAGCACCAGAAAGACCCCTTTGGCCACAGTCACCTTGTCACTATCCGTTGCGCCGGGCCGGATCAGTCGTGGGTAGATGTCATAGGCAAAGGCAGCTGCGCCGGACTGCAGCAGACCACCTGCAGCATAAAAGGCTGCAGCCATACCGCCCGCCACCAGCAGCCCCACCACCCAGACCGGCAGACCGGCCTGAGTGGCAGCAGTCAAGGTCACCAGATCAGCCTGGGTTGGATCAGGCAGTTTAAAGGTATTGCCGGCACGGGCATCAAACAGGCGGGCCAACACCCCGTAGGCCGGGGCAGACCAGTAGATCAGAGAGATGAAAAACAGGCCCCAGACTACCCCCCAACGGGCATCACGCATACTGGGTGCCAGATAAAAGCGGGAGAGCACATGGGGCAGCCCGGCAGTACCAAACATCAACGTAAAGCAAAGCGCCAGCCACTGGAAGAGAGAAATCGAAGCAAACGGCTCTGACCAGAAAAAGCCGAACTGCTCCTGCAGTGTCGTAATCGCCTCGCCATACCCAAACTGGGGCAGCACCCAGAAATAGCCCAGCTTGCGGTTGATGAACATCAATGGCAGCACAAAGGCGATGATCAGCACAAAGTATTGCAGACGCTGGTTTCTGATTACCCCCAGAGTACCTGACACCACCACAAAGGTTACCAGCAACGCAGCACCGGTCAGGACCGCTTCCTTGTATTCCAGCCCAAACAGCCAGGAGACCAGCAGGGCGATCCCCCTGAACTGAGCCACACAGTAGATCACGGAAATAACGATCGAGATCAGAGCCACCACCGTGCGGGCAGTGGCAGACTCATAGCGGAACCCGACAAAATCAGGGGCGGTAAACTTGCCGAAACGCCTGATCTGGGTTGCCATCAGCACCAGCAGCAGTACATAGCCGCCGGTCCAGCCGATCACAAAGGCCATGGCGTAATAGCCCTTCAGATAAAAAAGTCCGGCCAGGCCCAGAATACTGGCGGCACTCATCCAGTTGCTGGCAATGGCTGCCCCACTGCCGACCCGCCCGCTGTAGCTGCCTGAAAAGCCGTAGTCGCTGGTCTGACGCATCTTGCTGCCCAGACCGCTGACAATAAAGAGCAAAAACATTCCGGCAACCATCAGAAGCGGTATAAACTGCACACCTTTTGCCACCATCAGGGCACCTCCCCTTTTTTGCGACCGGTCGCCCTGAAGCGAATGGTTCCCTCCATCCGCCGAAGCTCATGGCGATCCATCCAGAGGTTAAAGACCAGCCCCAGCACAATGAACAGCAGCGGCAGAAACTGTCCCGAAATCCAGAAATGGATCGGCAGGTTAAAGAAGATCAGTTCCGTCAGCCAGAAGCCATCCAGCGACTCCTCCAAAACCCATATCCCGACCTGCGTCCCCACCACCGCCAGCAGACAGGCCGCCAGCAACAGGGCGATCACCTGCACCTCGCCCCGCATGGTTCCCTGCAGCGGTCTAAAGATATTGATGCTCCGCTTCACGCCGTTATCCGACATGGCTGTACCTCCTCCACCCTACTGCTCCGCCCGACGACGGTACTGCACAAAATAGATCTCTTTACCCTCAGCCATAAACTTCAGCATGTACTTGGTACGGGGATACCCCTCTATGTCATGACGCCAGTGATCAGGCGCCAGAAGATTTTCAAACCCGGCCTGACGTCGCAGCAGATTGGCCACATCAATGCCATAATCATCAAAATCAGTGGCAAAGTGCAGGACAGCGCCGGGCTGCAGGTACGGCTCCAGAAAACTGACAAACTCCTGATTCACCAGTCGCCGCTTGCGTTGATAACGCTTGGGCCAGGGATCAGGGCAGTTGATAAAGACCGCCTGCAATGAAGCCAAAGGCAGGCAACGGCGGATAAACGAGCGGGCCTCATCCCGCACGATCCTGACATTGGTCAACTCTGCCCGTTCTGCCCGTTTGCAGCTCTTTAGACAGCCCTTGTTGTAGAAATCCAGGGCGATAAAATTAAGCTCCGGGTGCCGGGTTGCCATGGCAACCACAAAATCGCCAATGCCGCAGCCGATCTCCAGCACCAGAGGATTTTCGTTACCAAAGATCATAGACCATGCCGGTTGTTCGTCAAGCTCTGTACCAGCCAGAAAAAGAGGGGATGTAATCGGAATAAGTGTGTGCATAATCACGACTTGTAGCATAGCAGCCCTGTTTTTTCACGTCTTTTGCATGTTTGCCATTTAGACTCAGGTGTGGTATAGCCTATGCGCTTATTATTAGACGTACAAAGGGAGCATTCGGTTCGATGGAATTTGTTGGCGGATTCATGATCATGTCGGTCCTGCTGGGTCTCTTCTTTGCCGCTATCTGGCTAAGCCTGCCCATGCTGTTACTGGGTCTGCGGCGGCAAATCATGGAATCACACACAACACTGATACGGCTTGAAGGACGGATTGCCCGTCTTGAACAGCAGATAATACACCATCAGGCCTCAGCCAACCAATCGGCAGAGGTCATTGATACGGTATCCGGAGGAGTTGATGGGACTGTTGGAAGGTAAAAAAGCGCTTATTCTTGGCGTTGCAAATGAAAAAAGTATTGCCTGGGCCATAGCCAGACTGTTTCAGGCCGAAGGTGCTGAACTGATGCTGACCTTTGCCGGTGAGGCGATTGAAAAACGGGTTCGTCCCCTGGCTGAGTCAATCGGCGCCACCGTTGCCCCCTGTAATGTTACCAGTGATGAAGAAATAACAGCACTGATGGGTCTGGCACAACAGCGTTGGGGCGGAATCGACATCCTGATCCACTCCGTCGCTTTTGCTGACAAGGAAGAACTGAAAGGCACGATCCTCTCCACCACCCGGGAAGGCTTTGCCACCGCCCTGGATATCAGCGCCTACTCCTTTATCGGCCTCCTCAAGGCAGCCCAGCCGCTGATGACCGGACGCGATGCCTGTGCCTTGGCCATGAGCTACTACGGTGCAGAAAAGGTATTCCCCAACTACAATGTGATGGGGGTTGCCAAGGCAGCACTGGAGGCATCAGTACGCTACCTTTCTGCCGGCATGGGTGAAGACAACATTCGGGTCAACGCCATCTCGGCCGGACCGATCAAGACCCTGGCAGCAGCCGGTGTTAACGGCTTCAACCAGATCCTCTCCACCGTTGAAGAACGGGCTCCTCTGCACCGCAACATCACCCAGGAAGAAGTAGCCAAGTCTGCCCTCTACCTCTGTAGCGACCTGGCCTCCGGGGTTACCGGTGAAATCCATTACGTTGATGCCGGCTACAACATAACCGGCATCTAACGGAGACCGCCCCATCAAAGAAATCCACGGCAACCTTGCAGGTCTGAAACAGAGCCAGATTCAGGCGGTAGAACGTCTCTACCGCCGCCGTATTCCGGCTAATGAACTCTGTTCTGCTGAACTGGCCATCCGCCTGCTTGAACTCTCCCTTGAACTGCGCCGCCAGATCGGCCTGTTGGTTAACCGCCACGGCGCCATTGAACTGATCCTGATCGGCACAGAAAAAGGACTGCTGATCCCTGATCTGAAAGAATACCCCCTGGGCCGCAAACGGTTGCGGGGGTTACGCCTGCTCCACACCCACCTGAAGTCTGAACCGCTGACCGAAGATGACCTGACCGACCTGAAATTGCTCAGGCTTGACCTGATCGCCGCAATCTGCCCCCTTGATGGCCGACGCAGTATCGTGCATCTGGCCCACCTCTCCACCGAACCGGGCGGTATCAGCGTACTGCCACCGCAACTGCTGGAAAAGGCGGTTGACTACGACAGTACCTTTATCAACGCGTTGGAGCGCAGCCTAGACAAGGCGATTCAGGTAGAGGCGCAGGCCAAAGATGGTCAGGAACGGGCGATCCTGATCTCAGTCAGGGCCGGTGGTGAACGGCGTGAGGTGGATGATTCACTGGCAGAGCTGCAGGAACTGGCCCGCACCGCCGGGGTACAGGTACTGGACAGCTTTATCCAGCTGCCCCGCAAGCTGAATCCCCGCACCCTGATGGGGGAAGGCAAGCTGCAGGAAGTAGTGATCCGTGCCCTGCAGCGGGGGGCCACTCTCTTGATCTTTGACCAGGAACTGACTCCGGCCCAGGTCAGGGCCATCTCCACCATGACTGAACTGAAGGTCCTTGACCGCAGCCAGCTGATTCTGGATATCTTTGCAGGACGGGCCAAAAGCCGGGATGGTAAGGTACAGGTAGAACTGGCCCAGCTGAAATACCTGCTGCCCCGCCTGACCGGCCGGGGGGTCCAGATGTCCCGCCTGATGGGGGGCATCGGCGGCCGTGGTCCGGGTGAGACCAAACTGGAGATCGACCGCCGCCGGATCAGAGACCGGATCACCGCACTGGAACGAGAACTGGTGGAACTCTCCCGTGATCGGGAACAACGCCGCAGCCGCCGGGTCAAGGCCGGGATACCGATCATCTCCATTGTCGGCTACACCAACGCCGGTAAATCCACCCTGTTGAACCGACTGACCCAGAGTGAAATTTTTACCGAGAACCTGCTGTTTGCCACCCTGGACACCTCCAGCCGCCGCCTACGCCTGCCACAGGAACGGGAAGTAATCATCACCGACACCGTCGGTTTCATCCGCTCTCTGCCGGTCTCTCTGATGGGGGCCTTCAAGGCCACCCTGGAAGAACTGCAGGATGCCGATCTGCTGCTGCACCTGGTGGATGCCTCAAACCCCCGCTTTGAAGATCAGATTTCCCAGGTCCGCACCATCCTGGCCGAACTGGGGCTGGCGGAAAAACCGGAACTGGTGGTCTTCAACAAAACCGATCAACTGGAAGGACTGAAACGCAAAGACACCATCGCCTTCCTGCGGATCGCCCAGGCCAAACGCCGCCACAACGCCATCAGCATCAGTGCGGTTGACCGCAAAAGCCTCAGCCCTCTGCTGGATGAACTAAAGCGCCGCTTCTGGCCTGAGTCGGACGACTCTTTTCAAACTCAAACTGACACACCCTAACATTAAAACAGGCCGCCTCGATAAGAGAGCGGCCTGTCTTTTCAGCATCTGCCAGACTTCAGGTTATCAATACCTCACCACCGCCTGCAGATAGACCGTCGGTTTGGTACCTGCACTGTTATCCGATGTCGGCAGTTCCCCCATCCGCCAGGCCACACTGCTCTTCAGACTTACCAGACTATCCCACTGCCAGTTTACCCCGAACCCAGCGCCGTACAGATGCCGGTAGTTGCGGGTGGTACCGGCCAGCGGTTCTTTGTCGATCTGTCCGTAGCCATGGTCAAACAGTCCAGCCAGTTGTACCCGGCCCGGCAGTGGTCCCAGCTTGGGCAACAGGTAACGCAGTTCTGCCGTTGATATTGCTCCCTGATCAGCACTGCCCTCTCCCACCGGATACGAACGTACTGCATTGGGGCCACCCAGGGAAAACTGCTCAACACTGTCCAGGTTTTTATCGCACCATTGGCCGCTAACAGCGGCAAACAAGGAAAGATCGCCGTAGATGTTCTGGCTGCGGCTGAGACTGCCGCTGATCTTGTGGTAGAACCCTGCGGTATGCAGACCGGCAGCGCCTTGATCGTTAGCCCTGGCGTCACTGTTGTCAAACTCCAGGTTACCGCCGGTGTAAGTCACATTGAAACTGATGGTGCCGCCCCCCAGCAGGTCATCTGCGGTGTACAGTTGTATCCCTGCCTGACCATCGGCAGTATGGCGTTTGTTGATCAGATCTGCGCTGGTAATCCGGTCATCCAGCAGTCTGCCTTCACCACTTAGTACTGCGTTCAGGTACAGGTTGTTCTTCCGTAGCAACGGCTGGATGATTGAGAGACTGAAGCTGTGGGCATCACCCTTGGCATCCAGTGTTTTGAAGCTCCGACCTAGTTCATAGCCTACCCAGGCGTAGTCCAGGGCGATCCGGGTGCCGGATGAGGAAACCGGCACACTCCAGCCTATACCGGCGCTTTGGGTGTCGCCACTGGTGGAAGTCTGACCGCGCAGACTAAACCGGTCACCCAGACGAAAGGGAGAATACAGCTCCAGCCCGGCCCCTACCCGGTAGTAACCGGTGCTGTAGTTGCCATAGTTGTCACTGAACAGCGATACGCTGTACGGCTTCTCTTCAGTCACCTCAAGTACGGCCCGGGTACTGCCCGGCTCCTTACCCGGCTCAAGTAGAAAACGGGATTGCAGGGCAGGCAGTTCGTTGATCAGCAGGGCGGTTTCAGTCAGGTTGTCCACATTCAGCGGCTTGCCGGTTACAATCCGTTTGCGGTACTGCTCCAGCAGGCTGTGGGGTGTTCTGGTTTCAGCCGGTTTGGTCTTTAGTTCTATCTCTTCCAGTCTGCCTTCCAGGATCTGCACCTTAACCGGTTGTCCCGCTGTAAGCGCCTGGGGGGGAAGCAGGGCAGATGCCAGGACGTAGCCTTTGGCCCGGTAGGCCTGGGTGATTCGCTCAACAGCCTGTTCCAGTTGTGCAAGACTTACCTCGGTGCCCACCAGCGGGGCCATGATCCGGTTCAGTTCGTCAGTGCTAAAAACGGTATTGCCGCTGTAGACAAATCCAACCACCTGCACCCGGATGGAGTCAGGCAGGCTTGTCTTACCGGTTTCCGGCACCTTGATCTCCGGTGCCTTGGGAGGGGCGGTCAGGCCGGGTGGCGGACTGCTCTCACGCAGCAGACGTCCGGCATCAGGAAGATCGGCAGCAAAGGTTGTTGAGGCAAGCAGACCAAGGCTGGCGGTTGCGGTTATCAGGTGTAATATAGTACGCATAGAATATCTAAGTCCTTTAAGAGGTTTTAGTACGGCGTCTTACCGTCTGATACCGCCGTTAATGATGACGATCAGATCTTTTGAAACTGATCCAAGCATGTTGTTTATCTCACCACGTTTACTCTCTAACATCTGAAGTCTGAGCAGATCAGTTTGTGTTGGACTATTCCCCTGATTAAGCGAGCTCTGCAGCAGCGCCAGTTGGTCACGCAGGTTGCCAGGGCCGGTGGTGGATGATGCCGTTGATGGAGCAGCAGCCGGATTGATGGTCAGCGTACCGTCCACAAAGTGTAAGGTGTAGTTGCCGCTGGTCAGGCCACCGGGAGTGATAACGTAGCTGCCTGTATTGAGCGCCCCCTGACTGCTGCCACTGTAGTTTAAGCTGCCACCCAGCACAGCTGCGGTCTCATCATTAACAAAGCTGTTGTAGCTAACTCCGTTACCGCCTGTGTAAGCTGTACCGCTATAGGCCTTACTGTCGTTGTTGGCGATGACGGTCAGCGGAGCCGGGGTGATGTCAGCGGTCAGGCCTAATGGTTGGACAACGGAATAATTAGCTGCAGCAACTCCACTTAGACCAAAGTCTGCAGTTACGCCGATGCCGTTAGCCACGTTTTTATCAGCAAAGCTGCCGCCGCCTGACACCGTCACCACGTCGGTGCCAACAACCCCATTCAAAATTGCACCGCTAATCGTGGCGTTGGTGGTTCCGTTATAAACTTTGTTCTGAGCCACAGCACCGGTAATGGTAAGAGTCTTGGGTGTGACGGTAAGTTGCCCGTTGTTATAGGCAACCGTGTAGTTGCCAACATCAAAGGTGCCACCAGTGGCGTTGGACGGAGTGATGCTGTACGGGCTGCCGACCACACCTGCGGTTGCCGCTGCCCCGGCGCTGGCCAGCGAGACACTGCCAATGGTCTCGCTGTTCTGCAGGCCGCTGTTGGTAAACTCGCTACCAGCAAAGCTGGTGGTCTGGCCGTAGATCTTGCTTGCATTGTTGGCGGTGATGGAAAGAGACGCCTTGTCCACAGCCAGAGTGCCGTTGGTATAGCTGATGTCATAGTTACCAGAGGTAAGGCCACTGGGGATGATGCTGTAGCTACCTGCATTGATGGCCCCCTGGCCAGAGCCACTATAGGCAAGTGTGCCACCCAGCACAGCAGAGGTCTCGCTGTTGACAAAGCCGGTATAGCTGACACCGTTACCGCCGCTGTAGGCCAGTCCATCATAGGTCTTACCGGCATTGTTGGCGGCAACCGTCAGCGAGGCTGGCGATACGGTCAGGCTGCCGTTAGCGTAGCTGATGGTGTAGTTGCCAGCTGTAAAAGTACCGCCGGTGGCATTGGACAGGGTAATACTGTACGGACCACCAGCAACAGGAGCAGTTGCCGCTGCACCGGGGCTGGACAACATGACGCTGCCGATGGTCTCACCATTCTGCAAACCAACCGGCGTAAATTCAGTACCGGTAAAGGCAGTAGTCTGGCCGTAGGTCTTACTGGCATTGTTGGCGGTAACCGTAAGCGAGGCTGGCGATACGGTCAGGCTGCCGTTGGTGTAGCTAATGGTGTAGTTACCAGCAGTAAAGGTACCGCCGGTGGCATTAGACGGGACAATGCTGTACGGGCCACCAGCAACAGTAGCGGTTGCCGCTGCACCGGCGCTGGACAACGTGACGCTGCCGATGGTCTCGCCATTCTGCAAACCAACCGGCGTAAATTCAGTACCGGCAAAACTGGTGGTCTGGCCGTAGGTCTTACTGGCATTGTTGCCAGTAATGGTAAGATCTGCCGGGGAAATAGTGGCAGTCAATCCTGTTGGCTGGGTCAGACTGTAGTTGCCTGCCCCAGCGCCTCCCAGATTCAGGGCCGAGGTTACGCCAATGTCGTTGGCCACATTTTTGTCAACAAAACTACCGCCACCGGATACGGTAACAACATCAGCGCCAATAACACCACTCAGGGTTGCACCGTTTATGACGGCTGCTGTGGTGCCATCATAAACCTTGTTCTGAGCCACAGCGCCGGTAACGGTAAGCTCGGCCGGAGTCACCGTCAGACTTCCGTTGGCATAACTGATTGTGTAGTTGCCAGCAGAAAAGGTGCCGCCAGTAGCATTAGACGGAGTAATGCTGTACGGGCCGCCAGCAACAGTGGCGGTTGCCGCTGCACCGGTACTGGACAACGTAACGCTGCCGATGGTCTCGCCATTCTGCAAACCAACCGGCGTAAATTCAGTACCGGCAAAGCTGGTGGTCTGGCCGTAGGTCTTGCTGGCGTTGTTGGCGGTAATGGTAAGATCTGCCTTGTCAACCGTTAGAGCACCGTTGGCATAGCTGATATCGTACCCCTGCTGGTTGGAATAGAGGCCACCGGGGGTAATAATGTAGCTGGCTGCATTGATGGCCCCCTGGCTGCTGCCGCTGTAGGTCGCAACGCCAGACAAACTGGCTCCGGCAACCGAATAGCTGACGCCATTGCCGCCGGAGTAGGCCAATCCGTTATAGGTTTTACTGGCACTATTGGCTGTTACAGTCAGCGGGGTCAAAAAGCCTCGTAAAAGTGGCATACTATAGCCGTCATAGACACGCCAGACCGAAGACGACCCACCGGTATTGGCAATATCCCAGGCAGAAAACGTGGATAGAGTCTTAAGTGCAACCGCACTCTTGCCGGTGCCCAGCCCATTATCAACGGCATAGGCATCCGTATTCCAGAATGAACTGCTGATCGTGCCGTCGCTTACACTTGCAACCAGCCCCCCCAGAGTATTTCCGAATGAAGCTCCAGACTCAGTAACAGACCCGGTTGCATAAGAATTAAATATACCGTTGCCAACAGTACTGTTGTTTTCCCCAACCAGACCACCAATGTTGCAGCTCATACAGTCAGTACCGTTTACATTGCCGGCGGCATAGGCATTGGTGATACGACCTCCATTCTGTCCGGTCAAACCACCAATAAAACTGTTGGAACCGGTGCCATCGACAGCTCCGGTTGCATACACTCTTTCAATCCTGCAGCCGTTTTCTCCGACCAATCCTCCAACATAGCTGAATTCACCATTTCCCGTAACTGCACCGGTGGCATAGGAGTCACTGATGGTGACGCTGTTAGGAAACGAACCGCTATTCCGCCCCACCAGACCACCAATCCAGCTATCAGTTCCAGCGCCAATAACATTACCGGTGGCGTATGAGTGGCTGATAACCGTGGTATCTCCTGCCATAAGGCCTGTCAGACCACCGATCCACATGTTATCACCAGTTCCGATAACATCACCGGTGGCATAGGAGTAACTGATACTGCCACCATTTACTCCGGCCAGGCCCCCCACAGCACCGTCACTTCCTGTTACCTGGCTGGTGGCATAGGAATAACTGATACTGCCATTGCCACCATTAGTCCCAACCAGACCACCGACATTATACGAGTTGCCATTTACCACGCCGGCGGCATAACTGTTGTAGACACTGCCTTGATTCACACCGACCAGAATCCCTACACTGGCTTGACCGGTAACTGTTGCATTTACCAGCCCAACATTGCGCATGACTGAACCGACATCAGCATACCCAAACAGCCCGACATTGTCGGTTGTAGGGCGGTTGATAAACAGGCCGCTGATGGTATGCCCCAGGCCGTCAAAGCTGCCGGTGAATTTGGTGGTATCATTCCCCACCGGCTGAAATCCAGCCCCACCAGGCCAACTACTGGTGGAATTGGCGTCAATATTGCTGCCCAGGGCGTAATGATGTGTCAGTGCTGCGGCATTTATGGACATCCCCTGTAGATCAGTGCTGGTAATGCTACCCGGCGTCCCCACCTGATTACTGAGAACGGTGTAGCCCAAGCCGCCAATGGTCAAGAAGCCGGTGCCGGAACGACCGGGAAAATCCACGCGACCATAGAAGCCGGAGCTGTTAAGCCCCATGTTTACCTTGCCGCTACCCGGCTCCAGGTCAAGACTGGATGTGCCGGATGCGGTCATGACAGCATTGACATTAATGTCGTTGGTGGCAGTCAGGGTCAGTTTGTTGGCGGACCAGCTTATGGCGTCATTGACGTTGATGTTGCCATCTGCTCCGCTGCCGCTGGTACTGGCAATACTAAAATTACCGCCAGCCAGGGCGCTTGCCACTGCTGCGCCGGTCATATCGCCGCCACTGGCTGCAATGGTGAAGCCGTCCGGATCGATCAGCCAAGTGCCGTTCTGGCCATTGGCGGCAAGGGTAGTAACACGTGTATTGTCGGCAATCTTGACATGGGCTGCGCTGGTTTCAACAAAACCACCATTGCCGCCGTTAGGGGCAGAGGCATCCAACGTGCCGCCAACACTGACAGTGCCGTTCTCCATGTCACCCAAGAGCAGGATGGTACCGCTGCTACTGTCAACACTGCGGGCACGGATAACCCCGCTGTTGTTGACCATGCTTTTTAAGATGCTGTCAGCGCTTTTGGCGGTTAAGAGTACCCTGCCGCCATCAGCTTCAATAATGCCGCTGCTTGCTACCTGGGCATTGTAGGCCCCTTGATCAAGCTTGAGGGCGATCAGACCGCGCGGGTCAAAGTTAAGGGTAATGGCATCGGCTGCCCCAAGTACGGTGCTGCCTTTGTAGGTGATGATGGAGCCGGAGTTATTGACGCTTGGCCCAAGTAGTGCAGCAAACCCGGCGGTGATGTTGCCCTGGTTGCTGACGCTGCCTGCTATGCCGTCTTTAAAGAACTTCAGGTTGTTGTTCATGAAGTTGTCGTCGGTGATATTGAGGGAGGAAGCAACAAGACCACCCACATTTACCTCAGCACCACGGTCGAACAAGACACCGTTGGGGTTGACAAGAAAGACCTGACCATTGGCAGTAAGTTTGCCAAAAATTTCCGATGAGCTGTTGCCGACCACCCGGTTTAAGAGGGCTGCCTGTGCTGATGGCTGGGTGATGTTGACCGCCTCACCGCTGGCTATGCCAAAGCTTTGCCAGTTTATGATGGCACGGTTGCTGGTCTGGGTGATCTGCATCTGGCCTGCAGTTGGGGATTCAACGGTTGCCTGGCCTGCAACCAGTGTATTGCCGCTGGGCAAGGCGTAAGCTGCGCTACCGCAGGCCAGCAGGACTGCCGCTGCCAGACTGCAGACAGTGCGGGCAGGAATGCCTCCTTTGCCGGTGACTTTTTCAGATGCGACTACCCAACATTGGCAGATCGTACTCCAGATTAGACGAAAAACCTTATTCATACCCTATCCCCCTGAATTAACATCAACTCTTCAGACCTGTATCAGCCGTATCTTCATACAGCAGAACCATGTTGTTTGTATGCAGGGGGAAACCCGGTATTTTGTAGGGATTTTTACGGACAGAGAAGTAGACGAGATGCAGATCAGGCCGCCCCGATAAAGAGCGGCCTGCATATTTAAGCAAAGTTTCTATTTTTTAGAATGCAGCCCTTAATCCCAAAGACAGACCCCAGGTTGGATCACCACCATCGGTGGCACTGTTGGCGCTGACGTTTACCAGCATCCCTTTGGCTACCCGGTAATCAAGGTCAACCAGCCCACGGGCCCAGCTTTGGGTGGTTGATTGTCCGGGAACATTAAAATCCCACAGGCCAACGACCGTACCACTGGTGCCGTTGCCTGATTCAAACCGCTGTACACCTTCAAGCGCAACCCGCAGGTCAAGGTTACTCATCAAAGGGGTTTTGGCGGCAAAGCCGAAGCGCAGGTCAGAGACCTCGGTTCTGGTGGCATTTACAGTTGCCGGGAAACCGCCGCCTGTCTCTGTATACCCATCCAGGTTGGTCTGCACCCAGGTGTAGGCAACGTAGGGAGAGAAGCCGACTGCACTGAGTTTAACGGCATCTTTCCAGTCCAACCGGGCGCGCACTGCGTATGAGTTGGAATTTGGCTTGGCCTCTGAGGTGTCCACATTGGCGCCGTTCATGTAATTACGCTTTAGGTCTGCTTCGTAAAGGCCGTAGTAACCCAGCACGCTGGCTTCGACCCCACCACCAAAGCGGTTGGCAATCTCAAGCAGCAGGTACTGACCATCGTGTTTGGCGCTGCCACCAAGGCTTAAATCCTGCTGTGCCCAGGCTTTACCACCACCCAGACCAACACGGGCAGTACCGATATCAAGGCTGGCGCCTGCTTCAAGCAGTTCAGAAACGATTTTGGTTTTGTCGTACCCGGCAACATCACTGGTTACCCAGGCCCCCAGCCCATGCTCACCTTTGATCAGGTTATAATCAAGGATAGAGCGGTGGTGGGCGCCAAACAGGGCCAGGTTGGGCAAAGAAACACCCACCTGAACAGCACGATTGCCGATCTCTGCTATGGATGCATTAAAGGCCGGAATATCAGTGATAAGACCATTACCTTCCTCACCCACCCGTGCCACCCAGGCCTCTATGACGCCATCCGGGTTCTCACCATAGCCAACCACCACTTTGCCGGTGGCGCTTACGCCGGTTGCATCAAGCAGGGTCCAGCCGGGCGTAACCGTAACGTTATTTGCCGAGAGCCAGTCAGTTACCTTCTGCATACCGGTGGGCTGGGTCCAGCGAAAGGCATTGGTTGACATGGCGTTTGTAGTTGTTCGGCTCCAGCCCACCACCACCTTGCCATCAGCAGAAACAGCATTGGCGCCGCTCCGGTCACCACCAGTCAGATAGCCAAGTCCGGTCATTACATTATTTGTCCAACGGAAGGCCTGGCTGGGATTATCGCCCCCCTCTCCCTGGGTGAAAGCAGTTCCAACAATAACACTGCCATCATAGGATGCAGCGTTGGCTGCACTGGCGCCATACCCGTTCAGAGTACCAAGGCTGCTCATACCAGCTGTCTGTGTCCAGCGGAAGGCTCTGTCACCAGACGAAGATCCGCTTATACCCACAACCACAGTGCCATCACCGGACACACCATATGCTCGACTATACTGCCCGGAAGATCCACTCAACGTACTAAGGTCAACCATCCCGCCTGCTTCTGTCCAGCGGAAGGCGTGAACTGCACCAGTTTCTGTGTTTATACTACTGCCGCCTACCACCACGCTACCATCGGCTGAAATACCTGTTGCAAAGCTTCTGGTTCCGGTGCCAAGATGACCAAGATTTATTGAATCGTTGCTGGTGTCACGGAAAGCAGTCGCAGTATCATCATTAATCACACTGCCAACCCAAAACGATCCATCACCTGACACAGCAGTATTGAAGACAAGACCAGAACCACCCAAAGTTCGCATGCCACCTGTCGCTGTCCACCTGAAGCCAGCAAGAGAATTAGCCCCAAAATAAAACGCTCCATCTCCATCAAAACCTATATAGCCGTCAGCACCCACCACCACCTTGCCATCTGCTGAAACACCTAATGCCGCACTTCCCAAACCGATAGGTGAACAACCGATACCGGGAGTTTGACCAAAGGTAACAGAATCTGAATCAGCAATCGGCATTGCCCATACCTCTGCCTGCGACCAGCAGGACAAACTTAATGCTGCAGCCAATGGCAGCAGGGTGGCGCGCTTGATCAGGTTACGACGTTTTTGCTTTTGTCTGTTTTTCATAATTCCCCCAATATGAGTTTCCCGACATGAGCGGTATAGTTACAAAATTTTACACAGGGTAGGATATACCGTGACCTGAGCTTTTTGTATGCAGGGGGAAACCCGGTATTTTGTAGGGGTTTTTACGGACAGGAAGGAGGAATGAAACGAGGGATAACCGAGTTGATCATCCCTGTTTTTTCTGCTGGATGGCGTAACGCCTGAGCGCCTTCATGCCATCAAGGCCAAATTTATCCACAATTCTGGCGCAATAGGATTCAACGGTACGAACACTAAGGGCAAAATGGGCGGCAATATCGGTTGTTGATTCACCCTGACCAAGCATCGACAAGATCTGTTTTTCCCGATCACTTAACAAGCCGTTTTGATTATCTGCCTGGCTGACTATCGGTCGGTTGAAATCAGCGGCAACAACAGCGGCTCTGATGTTGCTTAAGGTATCTTCAAGGCTTTTATGATGCTGTTCCTTTTCATCCTGCTGTGCCTTGTAACTAACTGCGGCCTGGGCAATCTCCAGCAGCTGTTCTTTTTCTACCGGTTTGCAGAGGTAGTCAAAGGCAGAATTCCGTACCGCTGCAGCAGCGGTGGCCACATCCGGTGCGCCGGTAATGATTACCACCGGAATCGCAAGATTGATCTCCCACACCTCTTTCAGCAGGTCTAACCCGGTTTTGTGGCCTTGCAGGTTGATATCCATGAACACAGCGCTGTAGGAGCCGCTTAGCAACAGTTCCCGCCCACCTTCATAATCAGCGGCAAGATCCACCCGGTAGCCCGCCCCTTTCAGAAAGCGTTGAAAGGTGGTGGCAAGCAGCTCATCGTCTTCAATGATCAGTATACTGATATTCATGATTGTGTAACTCCTGCTGAGGTAATTGATGGCAGCTCAATCTGCACTTCCGTATATTCACCCGCCTTACTTTCCAAATTTATAATGCCGCCATGTGCATCAATAATCTGCTGGCAGATACTTAGCCCAAGTCCAGTGCCACTCTGTTTGGTCGTTACAAATGCGTTCTTGACGCTGGCAAGCAGGTGAGCCGGTATCCCGACGCCATTATCCCGAAAGAGTATCCGTACAAAGGGGCGCTGGTTGATCAATTGTACAGATGCACTGATCTCAATCAGCTTACAATCAGCTGCATCGCCATAGCGTTCTTCAAGGGCATGCAGACCATTGGTCAGAAGGTTGAGAAAGACCTGTTCAATTTGCTGGGGACGCACCAGAACATGGGGTAGCACCGGTGGCAACGTGACGTTCAGGCTGACATGCTCCTTGCGAAGCCGCGCCCCCATCATATCCAGGGCGCCTTGCAGCATATCTGCCACGCCAAACGGAATCATATCTTTAGAAGGCAGACGGGAAAAGAATAGCAGGTTTTTGACGATTGCAGCGATCCGCCTGCCCTGCTTCTTGATCACCTCTGCATCATGTTCAAGGCTGGCTCTGTCACCATCTTCAAGCAACAGATCAGCCGAATTAATGATGGTATTGACCGGAGTGTTGATCTCATGGGCAACACCGGCTGCCAGCTCTCCCAGTGCTGCAAGCTGGCTTGACCTGATCGCTTCCGCCCTGGCCTCTTCCCGCTCCTGCTGCATCACGTTGATCCGGTCAGTCAAGGCAAAAGAGAGCAGCAGCACCTCAAACAGTGAACCGATTTGATAACCGTGGGTGGTCAACAGACTCACCGGAAGAATGCCATGCATCCCGAGCACAAAAGTAAACAGGCCAAGCATCCGAAAGACGCGTGCACCGACATAATAGCGAGCCGGGTGGTATCCCTTGCGAACACAGACAATTCCTGCAGACAGGGCGGTAATGGAGGCGCAGGAGGTAGCAACGGAAATGGCACTTCTCCAGACCTCTGGAGATATAAGAAAGGCTAATGGCACAAACAGGAGTACAACAATCATTATTAATTTGATGAGCCGGTCTATGACAGGGGCGTTCTGCCTGGTAGCCAGAAAATTACGGCAGAATAACAGTCCGGCAAGGATCGCGGGAACAGTAATAATAGAAAGATAGTTGTTGATTAACGGCAGCTCGCCGCTGACAAACTCCAGATGAAACCCCTTTAGGAAGAACGCGTACAGGGTTAACAAGGAGATATCCAGAATATAGTAGAGGTAGTTCCGGTCACGCAGGGAAAGGAAGATGAAAAAGTTGTAGGCAACCATCACCAGCATGGCCCCGAAATAGCCGCCATCAATCAAGTTTCTGCGCTGATCCATAGCCCTGAATGCCTCAGGAGACCAGACCGTTAAAGGGAGTTTCATCTGCCCTCTGGCATCAACCCTCAGATAGATGCTGGTGATAGTGCCCTTGATAACAACCGGAAAGACCGGGTTACGATGCCAGAATGTCCGCAGACTCATCAATCGCATGTCGCCAGCCTGCATACGATCAAAGCCCCCGGCATTGGGAACGTAGAAGTCAACATAATCCATGTGAGGAAAATTCAGTTCAACCAGCCAACGCTTCCCCAAAGCCGCCTCATCGCAGATTGAAAATCGCACCCAGTAAACCTTGCTCGTCATCCCGAAGCCAGGGACCGCCCTGTTGTCCGGCTTGAATCGTGCGGTTTGTTGGGGAGAGCTGATTTCTTGAATCGTCAGCGTGCCGGTTGAATCTTCAAGAATATCGAGATGACCGGAAAGCGGTAGAGAGGTGGTGTTGGCCTGCAGGACAAGCGGAGGTGATGCAGCGTTACCTGAAACAGCAACAGAGACAAGCGCCAGAAGCAGCAGAAAAACGGGAATGAATCGGTGCATAAAGATCATCCCCTAAAAAACAAAGGCGATACGGCTCAGCACCAGTACGCCTTGATTGGTGTTACGGGTGACCAGGTCCTGATACGCAGCCAATGAAAGCTTCAGGTGATCAAGACGACCATAGAAGATCTCGCCTCCGGCGGACAAACGCATCAGCCCACTATCGGGCAGTATCCTACCGGCCCGTTTGTTGTCTTCACCAATCAGAAAGTTGATCGCTGGACCGACTCTTACCTTTTCAGTCAGAAGAACCGTGACCAGCCCTTCAGCACTGAATTCATTGCCGGGGGTAAGATCGCTATCCGGGTTTCGGAAACGGACATTGTATTTAAAAACTGCGTCAAAGGAGAACGGCTGGATCAGCTTGTACAGATACAGCTCAGTAACCAGATCGGTCTGGCCATCCCCCAGATTTACCGGGCGCTGTTTATCAAAACTGCCCGAAGGCAGCTTGACCATCAGATTTGGCTGAATCGTAAACCATTCAACCGGCAAAAACCAGCCGGCACGCAACTGAATATCGCCAATACCGGCATCATCACTTTTCTGTTTGGCTATCTCAAGCTTGGCAACCGGAACAATAGCGTTCAGTTGCAGATCACCAACCAGATAGCTGTTGCTGATCAACAGACCGTATCGTTTCATCCCCAGATCGGTAACAGTCGGGTTTCCATCCTTATTGGTACGGATATCAGCGCAATAGTAAAACGGAAACAGCTTAAGCTGGTACCCCTGCTCCAGTTTGGCACCGGTAGCAAAATTAATGGCAAACGCAGGAGTTGCCAGCACGCCGCCAAAGGCCAGACAAAAAATGAACATCAACGCATTCTGTATACGATTACATAGCATGGCACATACTAGCGCAGAAAAGTAAGGAGATGCAACTCTATCGACAGGCTGGGAGCCTGTTTAAATGCTTTTACCCACCCCGACACGGATTGACAGCATTACCCTGATTAGCCTATAGTTTTCAGATGCAAGATTTCAAACATCTAACCCGACGCAAAAAGAACTTTTTCCAACGCCACTGGCAAAGCGCGGCTCTCGGTACGGCTGTGGCACTCCTACTCATCCCCCTGACGGTTATGCTGGTCCGCAAAGCTGCCCAGGCGGTCTCTGTCTGGCAGGATACCCGCAGCCAGATAGAGCTAAAGGCCCAACCAATCTCACTGGGGGATGACCTTTTTGCCACTGCAAGCAGTTTAATTCCCTCAGCTGCTTCCAATGGAGGGCTACTGACAGCGACCGCACCTGATGGTACGTCGCTCAAGCTTTCAATTAACCCGGCGCTGCAGCAGCGGGTTCAGGGGTATCTGGAGCAGACCCGCCCCCCTTATGCGATCTTTGTGGCGGTTGAACCGGCCACCGGCAGGGTGCTTTCACTTGCCGGCTACTCAACCGTTGATCAGAACTGGCAGCAGAATGCTGCCTATCAGGTCTATCCGATGGCCTCGCTGTTCAAGATGGTGACGGCTGCTTCAGCACTGGAAAACCGGAAGATTAACCCGGCTACGACACTGGAGTTCCGGGGACGTCTGGTTTCAGAGACCCCGAAGAACTGGGACCCCAGCCCCAGAGGCCGTAACAACAAAATGGATGTGACAGAGGCGATGGGAAAATCGGTCAATCCAATCTACGGTATGATTGCCAGTGACCTGCTGGGCAAGGAGCAACTTAAGCAGACCTGCGACCGATTCGGGTTTAACCGCAGCCTGTTATTGCCCGGTGTTCCGGCAGTACCCAGCTCTGCGCCAGCGGTGGCAACCACCAATGACCTGCGCTTGCAAGGCTGCGGTCTGGATCATGGATTACAGGTTTCACCAATACATGCCGCTGCGATTACTGCTGCCATAGCCAACCGGGGCAGCATGATGGCCCCCCGCCTGGTTGATCAGGCAACCCGTAATGGCAAGGAGCTGAAGGTGCCAGCCAGCCGCGAGCTGGCAAAGGTTATCAGCCCAGAGACCGCTGACAGCCTGACCCGCATGCTGCTGACCACCGTCACCAGCGGCACTTCACGCAAGGCGTTCCACACCGCTGAAGGCCGCAGGCTGACCAGCGACATGAAGATCGCGGCCAAGACCGGCTCCATTGATGGAGATAATCCCAAAGGCCACTATTCCTGGTTTGCGGCCTATGCACCGGCAGACCAGCCGCGCATTGCACTGGTGGCACTGGTGATTAACGGTGACAAATGGAAGATCAAGGCCTCACAGCTGGGAGAACAGGCCTTGGCAGAATTTTTCAGGCAGGGTAAGTAAGCAGGCGAAAGCTGCCGTCAACCAGCTCGGCATAGGAGTAATGGGAGATCCAGTCTCCCAGTGAAACCAGGGTAAAGTCCTGCTGATGGTCGATAAACGGCTGATGAAAGTGTCCCAGCACCAGGGCCTGAGCCCCCTCTGTACGAATTGATGCAGCATAGCTGCGGATCATGCTACTATAATCCCAACGCTTCCGGTCTTTATGGTAGCGCCCTTTGCTGGAACGCTGCAGCCTGCTGCGCAGCCCCTGCACCGCTGAGGCAGGGAGTATACGACCGATCTGCAGGGTTATACGACTACGCAGTGTTCGATAGAGCAGCCGATAGCGCCAGTCAGCCTTGTTGATCAGATCACCATGGCAAAGAAAAACCTGTTTACCCTGTAACTCAAGCAGCACCGGTCCTGGGTAGATCTCAGCCCCCAGCCGTGCTGCCAGATCAGCACCAAGCTGGAAGTCGTGATTCCCTTCCAGCCAGATCAGCCGGGTACCGGCTGCATGCAGCTGCTGAAGGGCATTAAGCAACGGTTCCTGCTCGTCAAAGGCCAGCGCGGGCAGGCCAACCCGAAAATCAAACAGGTCGCCCAGGATGCAGAGCGTGTCAACTGCCCCCTGCAGAGACCGGATAAAATCCAGTAGCAGACGGTAGTTGGCGTCATCAGGATGGTGCAGATGGGCGTCGGCAAGAAAGATAGTACGCATAGTGGGCAGATTGTGCCGTTGCCGGGGCTGACTGTCAACTGCTAGAAAAACAAGGAGTACTTTTCATGATACACAGCGTAGCCATAGCCTGGGATGACCTCCTGAGGGCGTTCTCAAATATGGAGCAGGACCGGATCTATTTTTTTGATCGGATGACCGGTGAGATCTTCTCTGTCCGTTCAGACAGTGAGGATGATTTCTGGGACCAGATTGAACAGCAGCAGGGACGTTTTTTGGAGATCCCTGCTCTGGATACAGCTGCAGAACGTACTCTGATCAACGGTTTTCTTGCAAAGCAGGCCAACATGGAGCTACGCAGCCTGCTGGATCATGCCCTTTCAGGACGTCCCCCCTATGCAAAAACCGCTGATATTCTATCGTTCTTCCCGGAGGAGGAGCTACAACTGTCAGAACTGCGTGACACCTTCCTGAGCAACCGCGTCAAGCACTGGCTGGAGGAAAACGAGCTGTTTTCCATGAGTACCTCCCTGAACGCAGTCCATTAAAGGAGCATCGTATGTCACCGCTGGAAACGTTTAAAAACCAGCACCCCGTCAGCCAGATCAGGCTGATTGCAGGCATACTGATTATTGCTGCCATTGCCTGGCTTGGTCATGCCTTAAGCCACACCCTCTCCTGTTTTCTGCTCTCCTTTGTAATCGCCTATCTGCTTGATCCGGTAGTGGTTCGTCTTGAAAACAGGCTGCTCAAACGTATTCACGCCATTGCGCTCCTGTATGTGATTCTAGGGATTATCTCCACCTTTAGCCTGGCTTTTCTGTTGCCAATGTTAACCATCAGCTGGGACAGTTTTCTGCACAACCTGCCCCAACAGCTGCAACAGATCAAACAGGCGCTTCTGAGCTGGCAAAGCACTCTTCCGACCCGTTACGGTTCAGAAGAGATCACCTGGTTGCTGGACAACCTTATCGGCAATGCTGACAGCATGGCTGAAAAGGCAGGCATCTGGGCCTACGGCTTTGCCACCCGCATGTTCTTCAACGTCTTCAACCTGATTCTGGCGCCAATTTTGGTTTTCTTTATGCTTAACTACAAGCAGAAGATTATGGAAACCACCGCGCTTTGGATACCTGAATCCCGCCGCGACCTGATCCTGCAGATCGGCAGAGAGATCGACAGCAGCGTGGGTGGCTATATCCGGGGCCAGGTGATGGTCTCCATTGTGGTGGCCCTGGCCACCATCCCGACCCTGATCTGGCTGGGAATCCCCCACCCGATCCTGTGCGGCATCTTTGCCGGGGCTGCCAGTATCCTGCCCTTTGTCGGGGTGATTCTGGCCATGCTGCCGCCGCTGTTGTTTGCCTGGCTGACCTACGGCACCGGCACCATCATTATCAAAGTGTTGATCGCCTTTGGCATTATCTACTTCCTGGAAGGCTATCTGGTTAAGCCGTTGGTCTTTAAAGAGTCAATGAACCTTAACCCGCTCTTAACCATCATTATGGTGATGGCCTTTGGTGAACTGATCGGTTTCTGGGGCATCCTGCTGGCCCTGCCGATTACCGCAGCCATGATTATCACCTCGCAACACTGGCTTAAGGGCGATTTTGCCAACCCTGAAAATGAGCCATGACCTCATTCTCTTTTCAGATAACCGGCATGTCCTGCGTCAACTGCGCCGGGCGGGTAGAGCGTGAGATCAGCGTGCTGGCCGGCGTGGAATCCGCTACGGTCAATTTTGCCATTGCCCAGCTGACCGCTTCATTTGATGAAACCATTATCAGCACTGACACCATCATGGAAAAGGTGCAATCGCTGGGCTACGGCGTGGTCAAACCGGAACCGCCGGGGGAACTGACCTTTTCCATTACCGGTCTGCACTGCGCCAACTGCGTTGCCCGCCTTGAAAAAATCCTGCAAGAACAGAACGGTATCAGCACTGCCGTGGTCAACCTGGTGGCAGCCAGCGGGTTTGTCCGTTTTGATCCTGCCCTGTTGGACAAAGGGGCCATCTTCCGCATTGTGATTGATGCCGGTTACACCCCGGCTGAGCCGGAAGCAGGTGAAGAGGCAGAAGCAGGAGAACTGGCTGGTCAGCGCAATTGGTTCCTGTTCTCACTGGCCCTGTCTGTGCCGATCATGGCCACCATGACGCTGCACCATCTGCGGAGTGTGGGCTGGCTGAACCTGGTTCTGGCCACTGTTATCCAGTTCAGCGCCGGTCTGGCCTTTTACCGCGGTGCCTGGTCTGCCCTGAAAAGCAAGAGCAGCAACATGGATGTTCTGGTGGCGTTAGGCACCAGCGCTGCCTGGGGCTACTCACTGTTGGCCTTCTTTGGCCTGTTGGGGGATAGCCATGAGGTCTTTTTTGAGACCTCGGCCTGGCTGATCACCTTTATCCGTCTGGGCAAGTATCTGGAGGCACGGGCACGGGGCAAGGCCGGTGAAGCGTTAAAGAAGCTGCTGCACCTGCAGGCAGACAAGGCCCGCCTGGTTACTGCTGAAGGAGAAAAAGAGGTGCCGGCCTCGGTGATCCGGGTGGGCGATCTGGTGGCGGTCCGCCCCGGTGAAACCATACCGGTTGATGGCCAGGTGGTGGAAGGCTCCTCCAGTGTCGATGAGGCGATGGTTACCGGTGAATCCCTGCCGGTCAGTAAAAAGATTGGCGATACGGTTACCGGTGCAACCATCAACAAAAACGGTCGTCTGATCGTTAAGGCCACCCGGATTGGCGAAGAGACCCTGCTGGCCCAGATCGTCAGGATGGTGCGGGATGCCCAGGGGGATAAGGCCCCGATCCAACGTTTTGCCGATGCAGTCTCAGCCTGGTTTGTGCCGATAGTGATTACCCTGTCATTGGTAACCTTTGGAAGCTGGTTCTGGCTGCTGCATGCTCCGTTTCTGGCGGCCTTCAAGTTCGGCGTTGCGGTGGTGGTGATCGCCTGTCCTTGCGCCATGGGCCTGGCCACTCCTACTGCCATCATGGTGGGTAGCGGCGTGGCCCTTTCCCGCGGCATTCTGGTTAAAAAAGGCTCAGCCCTTGAGACCATTGCCAAGCTGCAGGTGATGCTGCTGGACAAGACCGGCACCCTGACCAGCGGCAAATTGGCCATGAGCAGCCTGGTGACCGCACCTGAGGTTGATGAACAACGGCTGCTGGAATGTCTGGCTGCTGCAGAGGCATCATCCAGCCATCCTCTAGCCCAGGCTGCCGTGGCTGCAGCAAAAGAACGAGGCTGCGTTCCCGGCGAGGTGAGCGACTTTCACGAACTGGAAGGGCATGGCGTCACCTGCAGCTATAACGACATCCGCCTAGCAGTGGGCAACCAGCGTCTGATGGATGCAGAAAAGGTAAAGACCGCCCACCTTGAAGCTGAAGCCGAAGAGCTGGCAGCAGAAGGCAATTCACTGATGTACGTTGCTGCAGGTCAGGTGTTGGTTGGCATTGCCGCCTTTAGTGACACCCTTAAACCAACTTCTTGCCAGGCTGTTGCAGAGCTGAAACAGCTGGGTATCCGCACCGTGATGATTACCGGCGACCATGCCGCAGTGGCTGCTACTGTTGCAGCCCAGGCCGGTGTGGACAGTTTTGAGGCCCAGGTACTGCCTGGTCGTAAACAGGAGCTGGTCAAGGAATGGCAAGCCAAAGGCCTAGTGGTGGGTATGACCGGTGACGGCATCAATGATGCTCCAGCCCTGGCTGCCGCAGACGTGGGAATTGCCATTGGTGGCGGCACTGATGTGGCCAAGGAGACCGGCGATATCGTGCTGATCAAGGATGACCTGCTGGATGCAGTGCGGGCCATCAAGGTTGGCCGTGCCACCCTGAGCAAGGTTAAACAAAACCTGTTCTGGGCGCTGTTTTACAATGTGATCGGCATCCCGATAGCAGCAGGACTGTTTGCTGGTTACGGCATCTTCCTGAAAGCCGAGTTTGCCGGGCTGGCCATGGCCTTTTCATCGGTATCAGTGGTACTGAACTCGCTATTTCTGAGAAAAATTGCCAGCAGGCTGTAGTAGTTACGGCCAGAAGAAGATCAATTCAATTCAAAGCCCAACTCACTACTTGACAAAAACAGTCTTTTTTGTATTGTTAGCCTTTAAAGGGAGGTTATCATGAACTTATTTCGTTTTATTGCAATGATTTGTCTGTCCTTCTGGGTTGTTGGACCAGCTCATGCCGGTCTTCTGGACAAGCTGATGGACAGCAGGGCCGGCGATGACTATCCGCTGAAGGCTGTGCCGTTTGATTTTTCCGCCGCCATGGAAACCCCCGGCAGCGTTGTCAAGGACTACCTTGACACCTATCAGACCATGAACATCAAGGGGGCCAAGCGGGTCATCATCCCCAGCTTTCAAGTCCGCTTCTGTATGCAGGATGATGCAACCAAGACCTACAGCAGCTCATTTTCAACCAGCACTATGACCTATAGTTCCAGCAGCACCGCTTTTGCTGGTGTGAATGTTAAGTTAAGTACTGAAATCAGGCAAAAACTGACTGATCTGTTATATGATCGCTTCGTTAAGCAGCTGAAAGCAGTTGGAATTGAAGTGGTCACACTTGACCCGAAACTGCAGCTGAGTGAAATTCAGGAGGGGATTAAAAACACCCCGGAATCCGGAGCTACTGAAGATCTCTTCACCATGGCTGGTCGCGAAACAAAACAAGAGAAAAAGGCAAAAACCTCCTGGTCCTATCCCTGGAGTATCCATCATCCGACTCAGACCACGACCCTCACCTTTAGTGGTATTGTGGACGGCAACGGCCCCGGCTATAGCTGGGCCCGCATGGCTGAACGTCCTGTCATATCCCCCTCGCTGATCAAAGTAGCCAAGCAGATGGGAGTTGGCATCATTACCGTTGGATATGAAATCCGTCTGGAGAAGATGGAAGCGTCCATGGACAAAAAGGGGGGATTTTTCAGTAAACCCAAGCCTCAGGTTCAAGCAGAGCCAGTCCTGAGAACCCGGTTATTAGGATTCAAACTGATGCCTGAACAGGGGGGGAGCTTGATCATGGCCATCGGTATGACCGGCGGCATGAACTTTGTCGGCATGAACTTTGACGGACTGGGTGTCCAGCCGGTTGCCTCGACATTTCCTGTCGGCGGCCCCAAATATGGCAATTACCCCTGGATTGAGCTTGAAGGCAGTTACGGTGGCCTGCGCGGCACCGGTACAGACGGGGCCTGGGAGCTTGCTCCCGATCCAGTAAAACTTGAAAGCGACCTGACCAAGGTTATGGACGCCCAATACTCATTGCTGCTTCATCTCATTAAACAGGCCAAATAACGCAAGGAGTACCGCATGAAAGTCATCGCATTTAACGGCTCTGCCCGCAAGGATGGCAACACCGCAAAACTGATCAACTACGCCTTTGAAGAGCTGGCAAAAGAGGGGATTGAAACGGAGCTGATGCAACTGTCAGGCAGACCGATCCACGGCTGTATCGCCTGCTATAAATGTTTTGCCAGCAAAGATCGTCGCTGCGCTGTCATCGATGACTGCGCCAATGAGTGCATTGAGAAGATGGATGCTGCCGACGCCATCATCATCGGCTCCCCCACCTATTTTGCTGCGATAACGCCAGAGGCCAAGGCCTTGATTGACCGCTGTGGCATGGTTTCACGGGCCAATGGCGACATGTACAAACGCAAGGTGGGGGCTGCCGTGGTCTCGGTACGTCGGGCAGGCGCCATCCACGTCTTTGACACCATCAACCACTTCTTTACCATTGGTCAGATGATTATTGTCAGTTCAAGCTACTGGAACATCGGGGTGGGCAGGAATATCGGTGATGTGGATGGGGATGAGGAAGGGATCAAGACCATGCACGATCTGGGCAGCAACATGGCCTGGTTGCTGAAAAAATTGCAGAGTTAGATATCCTCCCTGTTTTGATAAAAACGATAGTTGTTCTTGCCTGACCGTTTGACCTCATACATGGCATCATCGGCGGTGGCCAACAAGCCATCGCCATCTTCAGCATCCTCAGGAAAGACACTGATACCGATACTTGAACCGATACTATCCTGCTGCCCATTGGGCAGGGTAATTGGACGTCGCAGGGCCAGCAAAATCTTTTCCGCCACCTGCCCGGCATCGCTGTAGCGTGTTAAGGCTCCCAGAATCACCGTGAACTCATCACCACCGATCCTGCCGGCCGTGTCGGAGATTCTGATGCAGGCAGATAATCGGGCTGCAACCGTCTTCAGTACTCGATCACCGGCCTCGTGCCCATACAGATCGTTAATCCGTTTAAAACCATCCAGATCAACAAACAGCAGACCAAAGCGCTGCCCGCTACGCTTGGCAACCGCCACTGTCTGGGCCAGCCGATCCAGGAACATCCTGCGGTTAGGCAGACCGGTCAGCATATCAAACTGAGCCATCTGCTCTAATCGTTCCTGCAACTCTTTACGTTCGGTGATATTCTCCTTTACCGCCACATAGTGGGTTATCAGTCCGTTTGTATCAGTAATTGGAGAAATTGAAGCGATCTCCCAAAACAGGGAACCATCCTTGCGTTTATTGTGGAACTCACCGCGCCACTCCTGGCCTTGCGCCACCATTTCCCACATTTCACGATAAAACTCATCAGACTGGTCACCCGCCTTAAGGATACGCGGATTATGACCCAGCACTTCCTCTATGCTATAGCCGGTCAGACGACTGAAAGCCGGATTGACATACTCAATAACTCCCAGGGTATCAGTAATCACAATTGAAGCAGGGCTATGTTCCACCGCGGCTGAAAGTTTGCGTAACCTGACATCTTCCAGCCTGCGAAGCGTAATATCCCGCATGCTTGAGGCTCGCATCGAGTGTCTGCCGGACTGAAAGCTTTTACCACGCACCTCCAGTAGACAGCGACTACCGTCCTTTCGTACTCCTTCCACCTCGTAAGGCTGGTCAAAACCACTGGAAACATGCTGATGAATCAGCTCATGGTAGCGGTAATCAAAGAGATTATAGAGTGGCAGCCCCAGCAGCTCATCCCTGTTATAACCGCTTAATTCAACAGCTCGTTCGTTACAATCACAGATAATACCGTCACTAGAAAGCACAATCGCCTCAAATGAGGCCTCGGCCAGATTACGAAAATGTTCTTCACGCAGGCAAGAACGCTCGCGGGAGCGGAGGTAAAGACCTGAAGCTGCTGCCATCAGCAAAAGGCTGCAAACAATAAGAGTCAGGTATGATTCCACATTGTTGATCATGTAACTAGTGTACCACCATCTGCCAACATGACAAGCAGTTCATCCTCTGAAAGCACCTTTATCCCCAGAGTACGGGCCTTTTCCAGCTTGCTACCCGCCTCACTGCCAGCCACCACGTAATCGGTCTTTTTTGAGACTGAGCCGGTCACATTACCCCCCTCAGACTCAACCAGTTTTTTTGCTTCATCACGCCCTAGGTTGGTTAGTGTCCCGGTAAAGACAAAGGTCAGACCGGCCAACCGGCCGCCAACCCGTTTTTCTTCCACGGTCGGCGCAACACCGGCCGCTTTAAGCCGTTGCAAAACTGCCTGGTTGGCCGGGGCATCAAAGAAAGAGCGGATACTGACCGCCACCGTTGGTCCGACATCGCGGATACTGGTCAGTTCCTCCAGGGTAGCTGCCTGCAGGTTGTCAATACTGCCGAACCGCTCTGCCAGAGTCTTGGCGGTCCGTTCCCCCACATGCCGGATCCCCAGGGCAAAGATGAAGCGGGCCAGTTCCTGCTGTTTACTGGCAACAATGGCAGCCAGCAGGTTTTCCGCCAGTTTGTCCCCCATCCGCTCAAACTGCATGAAGTCATCACGGTTCAATCGGTACAGGTCAGCAATATCCTTGACCAGCCCCAGGCTGATCAGTTGTTCAATGTATTTATTCCCCAGCCCGTCAATATCCATGGCATCGCGGGAGGCAAAGTGGATGATCGATTCTGCCAGCTGGGGCGGACAGGCCAGCCCGCCCTGACAGCGCACCGCCACCTCCCCTGCCTCACGGGCTGCCCTGGAGCCGCAAACCGGACAGGTTTCCGGCTCCGGCAGTTCCTGCTCTGCACCGCTGCGCTGATCAAGCAGCACCTTGACCACTGCCGGGATCACATCCCCTGCCCGCTCCACAATCACCCGGTCACCTACCCGGATATCCTTGCGCCTGATCTCATCCCAATTGTGCAGGGTGGCCCGTGAGACCGTCACACCGGACAGCTCCACCGGTTCCAGATTAGCCACCGGCGTGATCACGCCGGTTCTACCCACAGAAAGGATGATCTCATTGATCCGGGTGGTTGCCTGGCGGGGGGGGAACTTGCAGGCGATGGCCCAGCGGGGTGACCGGCTCTTTTCCCCCAGCTCCTGTTGCAGACGCAGGTCATCTACCTTGATCACCATACCGTCGATCTCGTACTGCAGGGAATCCCGACGCTCCTGCAGATCCAGAAAGCAGGCAACTGCACCTGCAATACCGTTAACCTGCCTTGCCTGATCACTGACCGGCAGCCCCCAGCCTGCCAGTTGCACCATGAGTTCAGTTTGCGTCCTTGCCTCTGTTTCTACCATCCCCACCCCATAGCAGACCATGGCCAGCGGACGTCTGGCCACCACAGCAGGATCAAGCTGCCGGATAGACCCGGCAGCCGCATTACGGGGGTTGGCAAAAGGCGGCTCCCCCTCTTCTTCCCGCTGCAGATTCAACTGTTGGAAGGCAGCCAGTGGCAGGTAGACCTCACCCCGCACCTCAAGCAAGGCGGGCAGCTGCTCTCCGACCAGACGCAGCGGCACATTACGGACCGTGCGGATATTGGCGGTCACCTCTTCACCAACCTCGCCATCTCCGCGGGTTGAGGCCTGCACCAGCAGACCGTCCTGATAGACCAACTCAACGGCCAGCCCATCCATCTTCGGCTCACACTGGTACTGCAGCGTAACGGTATCAGGCAGAGCCAGCAGGCTGCGGATACGCTGTTCAAAGCCACTTATGTCATCCTCCTGCATGGCATTTTCAAGCGAAAGCATCGGCATCCGGTGCCGGACCTGGTTAAAGCGAGTCTGAGCTTTGCCCCCCACCCGCAGGGTAGGCGAATCAGGGGTCAGCAGATCCGGGCGCGCTGCCTCTATCGCCTGCAGCTCACGAAACAGGGCATCATACTCGGCATCGCTGATCTCAGGACTATCCAGTTCGTAGTAGCAGCGGTTGTGATGTTCCAGCACTGAACGCAACTCTGCTGCCTTTTTTTGCGCAGGATCTGAAGTAACAACGCTATCTAACAGGGAAAGTTGGTGCATGACAGCTCCTCTATCGGATACTAAGCTTTGTACTATAGCAAAATTTTCAAACTGGCCCTTGATTTTTAACCAACCGCTCGCTATATTCCCTCTCGTTAGCACTCACCACAATAGAGTGCTAGCAGACACAACATACAACACCACACACCATAGCAACGAAAGGAGAAGTACCAATGAAACTGAGACCACTACATGACCGTATCATCGTTAAGCGCCTTGAGGGCGAAGAGAAGACCGCAGGCGGCCTGTTTATCCCTGATACCGCCAAAGAAAAGCCCCAAAAAGGTGAAGTAATTGCCGTGGGTAATGGCAAGAAAAACGATGAGGGCAAGTGTGCTCCCCTGGATGTAAAAGTTGGTGATTCAATCCTGTTCGGCAAGTACGCCGGTACTGAAGTAAAGGTTGACGGCGATGAGTTCCTGATGATGCGTGAGGATGATGTCCTGGCTGTTATCGAATAAGAAAGAGCGGTCTTTTTCCGCCCCGGCTTCGTCTCGCTTCACAACTGCTTGTGCGACGTACCATAGAGTACGCCTCCGCGCAGTTGCTTACGAACCAAACCCGGAACGAAAAAATCCTCACTCTTACCTAAATCCAAAGAACACAACATTTACAAACTAAAATCTGGAGGAATAGTACATGTCTGCAAAAGAGATCCGTTTCAATGAGGAAGGCCGTAACGCCATTCTGCGTGGTGTTAACGCCCTGGCTGATGCTGTAAAGGTAACCCTGGGTCCTAAGGGCCGTAACGTTATCATTGAGAAGTCTTTCGGCTCCCCGCTGATCACCAAGGACGGCGTTTCCGTTGCCAAAGAGATCGAGCTGGAGAACAAGTTTGAAAACATGGGCGCTCAGCTGGTCAAAGAAGTAGCAAGCAAGACCTCTGACGTTGCCGGTGACGGCACCACCACTGCTACCGTACTGGCTCAGGCCATCTACAAGCAGGGCTCCAAGCTGGTTGCTGCCGGTCACAACCCAATGGAAATCAAGCGCGGCATCGACAAGGCTGTTGAAGCCATCGTTGCTGAACTGCAGAAGATCTCCAAGCCGATCAAAGACCACAAAGAGATCGCTCAGGTTGGCACCATCTCTGCCAACAATGACAAGACCATCGGCGACATCATTGCCGAGGCCATGGAAAAAGTCGGCAAGGAAGGCGTTATCACCGTTGAGGAAGCAAAGGCTATGGAAACCAGCCTTGAGACCGTGGAAGGGATGCAGTTTGACCGCGGCTACCTCTCCCCTTACTTCGTGTCTGATCCAGAGCGTATGGAAGCGACCCTTGAGAACGCCACCATCCTGATCTACGACAAGAAGATCTCCAACATGAAGGACATGCTGCCGGTACTGGAGCAGACCGCCAAGTCCGGTCGTCCCCTGATGATCATTGCTGAAGATATCGAAGGCGAAGCACTGGCTACTCTGGTAGTCAACAAACTGCGTGGCGTGCTGAACGTCTGCGCTGTCAAGGCCCCCGGCTTTGGCGACCGTCGCAAGGCAATGCTGGAAGATATCGCTGTGCTGACCGGCGGTACCGTGATCTCCGAAGAGATGGGCTTTAAACTGGAAAACACCACCATGGAGATGCTGGGCCACGCCAAGCGTATCGTGGTTGACAAAGACAACACCACCATCATCGACGGCGATGGCGCAGAGGCTGATATCCAGGGCCGCGTCAAGCAGATCCGTGCCCAGATCGAAGACACCACCTCCGACTACGACCGCGAGAAGATGCAAGAGCGTCTGGCCAAACTGGTTGGCGGCGTTGCCGTGATCAAGGTTGGTGCTGCAACCGAGACCGAAATGAAAGAGAAGAAGGCTCGTGTTGAAGATGCACTGCATGCTACCCGTGCAGCTGTAGACGAGGGGATCGTCCCTGGCGGCGGTGTTGCTTACATCCGTGCCCTGAATGCCCTGAACAACGTGGTACTGCCTGCTGAGCAGCAGTTCGGCGTTACCATCATCAAGAGCTCCCTGGAAGCCCCGATCCGTCAAATCGCCGACAACGCCGGCATCGACGCATCCATCGTGGTAGACAAGGTCAAGAACGGCAAGGAAGCCTTCGGCTACAACGCTGCCGACGACACCTATGTTGATATGCTGGAAGCCGGCATCATCGACCCGACCAAGGTATCCCGCTGCGCACTGCAGAACGCCTCTTCCGTGGCCGGCCTGATGCTGACCACCGAGTGCATGATCGCCGAGAAGCCCAAGAAGGATGGCGGCATGCCTGCTATGCCCGGCGGTATGGGCGGCATGGGTGGTATGGGCGGCATGGATTACTAAGCAGCCGCATCCAGTTAAACAGTTGAATCGAAAACGGGCAGAGAGCACTCTCTGCCCGTTTTGTTTTTGTCTTCATCTCACGCCACAAAAACCCGAAAACACTACCTAAAGGCCATCAGTTAATAATTGAATTCAGTCTCTTAATGTGACATAAGAGATCGGATAGAATCGATTAAAATCAATATCAAATCTTGCCGACCAGCCTTATCTGTCACACAAGAAAATACAAAACTGGGGACAGGTATGGTCAGGCACGGGGAACTACTTGTGATTTATAGACTTAAGCTGGCTACTTGCTATGCTCTACTGATTGCATGGCAGCTGACTTTGGCATCAGTTGCCGTCGGAATCGAAAAACAGCCCCTTTCAAAACCGGCAACGCCTTCACAAAAACCATCAGGAGTCCTGTCAAACGCGGCGGCAGCGGCGGCGGCAGCGGCAGATGCAGCAACCGCAGCAGCAAATGCAGCAAACGCAGCAGCCAAAGCGGCAACGGCCGCACTGGAAGCACTTAACTCTATCCTTCCCCCTTCCCAACAGCATGGTCACACAGCCGTAACAACAACCGGTATTGCCGCAACCGTACCTGCTGCTGAACAGCAACCAGTGGCCTCTCTTTCACCACAACAGAATACGGCTCCAGAACCACCGTTCCAAACAGGACAAACCAAATTTGTCGTACCAGAAGAGCATAGCCTGGTGGGGCTGGTTGGCAAATTTGAGGTACCGGTTGCTGTTGATACGGGTGGAGAATTCGTCAAGCTGCTGGCAAGCAACCCGCTGCTGGCAAACGAACCTGCTGGCACAATCAGCGAAACCAATCTTTCAGAATCTGTCAGGGCCGGTCGCAGTTTCAGTCGTGAGGCCCTGGCTGCAGGCGCACGGACTGATCAGGCCAAGGCGCAAACCGGTCAAGCCCTTGCTCTAATGCTACCATCTGTCTCAGTACGCGCAAGTACAGGAAGTGAAACCTCAACCCCCTCTGTCGCCCTCGGGTCTGACGGAAAACCGATTGCATCTGAATCACACAACCGGAAGGATGTGGCGTTCACGGTCCGCCAGCCGCTTTTTGACCTGCCCTCGTATTACGACTGGCGCCGCAGAAAGGTTGTAGAAAACGCTAAAAGTGAAGGACAGCGTGCAACAGACGCCGACGCCTATCTGTCGACAACAAACTCATACCTTAGTCTGGTTTCAAGCCGCCTTCAGGCAGATTTGACCCGTGATTTTGAAGCACAACTGCTAGAGCTGCAAACCTATATTGAAAAACGTACGAAGGCTGGAGCGGCCAGTGTCTCTGACATGGCAAGAGTGCGGGCACGCAGCCAGGCAGCCATATCGTCACGGCTTGAATTTGAATCTGCCCATGCTGCTGCGGGGATTGAATTTGTCCGCCTGACCAACGTGGTGCCGCGCATGGTTCGCCTGCCTGAAGCAGAAGATATTGGTGCCAGCAAGATGCCGGACAGCCTTGACAAAGCGGTAACCCTGGCCATGGTCAACAACCCTGAAATCACCTCGCTTACTGCTGAAATGCAGGCTGCACGGATGGACAAGACCACAGCCAAAAGCCGGTTTCTACCTCGCTTTGACCTTGAATATACGGACAACTATTCTCTCCACGCAGGTGGTGACCGCAGCAATAGCGGCCAGCGTGATCAACGGGTAATGTTTGTACTGAATTGGAACCTGTTCAGCGGTGGTGGTGACTACCGCTATCACAATGAACGTTCTGCCCGTTACACTGAACTGAAGTACCGTCTGGACGATCAACGTCGCAGGATCGTACAAGGTCTGTCAGCCAGTTACGCTACCCTTACAACCACGCGTGAACGGATCAACTCGGGCTATAGTGAGCTAAGATCTATTTCAACAGCTGCCGAAGCCATGTCAAAACGGATGTTGTCAGGCAACCAGTCGCTGCTGGATCTTTTGGATGTGTATGACCGACATTATCAGGTACGTGTTCGCCTGGTTAATCTGCACATCCTTGAGATGAACACCGTTGCCCAGGTCGTGCGCCTTGTAAAAGGCATACCCTCTGAAGAATCTAAAAACACTCTAGTATCTCAGCCAGTTACAACTCACACGGTATCCTCCCCGGCTCCCGAATCGTCAGTACCGGCGGATACCAGCAAAGACCGTACACAAAAATGAGACTGAAGGCAGGCTCCCCATATGCAAACTGACATGGATCATAGTGACGGTTCTGACACCTTCTGGCCGGGCTACGTTGATGCCGTCACCAATCTCGTACTGAACCTGTTATTTCTACTGACGATCATGACGGTGGCGGTATTCATGTTTGCCCTTGAGCTCGGTCGCGCCAGCCTCGGAGGTGCCGGTAAGGCACCGGTGGCGGCAACAAAACCGGATGCTCAAAACAACCAGAAAACTGAACCAGAACCCAATGTTGATGAACTAAAAAAACAGATCACCGCACTACAAAATGAACTGCGGGCGCAACAGCTTAAAGCGGCCCAAAGCGGCAAAGTTATTCCAGCCACTTCTGCCTTCCCCAAACCGACCAAGGGGCTGGACACAACATTCAGTTCTGATTCTGAGCTGGTTGTTCGTTTTACCGATGAAGCGGTTACCCTGACACCTACAGAACTAAGCCAATTACGTGACGCCCTGAAACCGACTGTTGCGCGCGGCCGAGCCCGTATCATGGTCGAAGTTCCCAAAGGTTTTTCAGAAGCCAAGCGGATGGGATTCTATCGTGCCATGGCGGTACGCAACCTGCTGCTTGAGATGAAAGTCCCCAAAGACCGGATAGAGCTGGCCGTACGTGAAGGCAAAGCCAGCGCAAATGCCTCCCTTGTCCGAATAACAACACCATAAAATGACAGACAAAATTCGCAACATACGAAAACATACACACGCATTTCTTACAGAACGCTCTCCCCAGCAGCTGTTTGTACTTATTATTCTGACAAGCAGCATCTGCCTGATGCTCTGGGCCGCGTTCACCAGGATCGATGTGATTGTAAGAACCGAGGGGCGTATTGTCCCTGCAGGCAAGTCCCAGATTGTCCAGCATCTTGAAGGAGGCATTGTCAGAAAGATCCTTGTCCAGGAAGGCCAGATCGTCACCTCCGGCCAGCCGCTGATGGAGCTTTCAGACATTCAGGCCCGCTCCAATCTGGGACAGGAGCAGTCCAAGCTTTCAGCACTACGCGGTCGTGAGGCACGCCTGCTTGCAGAGCTTAGCGGGCAAGGCAGCATCAGCTTTCCTGCTGACTTAAACGACCCGACTGTTATCAAAGTTGAGACAAGCGCCTGGCAGGCCCGTCGCTCTCAGTTAGCTGAAGAAATCCGGGTGCTACGGGCTCAAAGCTCTCAAAAGGGAAGTGAGCTGACCGAAATCGCCTCAAAACGGCGTAATTTGCAGGGTGAGTTGGATGTTCTGACCAAACAGCTCCATGTGATTGAGGGGCTGAGAAAAAATAATGCCGCATCTGAGATGGAAGTTCTCGAAATCCAGTCACGCATACAGCGCCTGAATTCACAAATTGCTGAGGCCACAACCGCCAATCCCCGCCTTCGAGCTGCCCAATCAGAAGCTGAATCACGGGTAAGTGAGGCCATAGCCCGCTTCAGGGCTGAGGCATCTTCGGCTCTGACTCAGGTACGTGAAGAATTGGCAAAGGCAAGCCATGAAATCGGCACCAACGTTGACCGGGTTGACCGGGGCGTTGTTCGTGCCCCTGTTTCAGGTTTTATCAACAAACTGAACGTCGCCACCATTGGCGGTGTTGTCCGCCCCAGTGAAGTCCTGCTTGAAATCACCCCCAGTGACCAGCGGATTGTGATTGAGACACGCGCCAATCCCAATGACCGTGCAAACCTGCGCAGAGGATTGCATGCCCGTGTCCGGATCGGTGCTTATGACTATGCAACCTTCGGCACCCTTGATGGACAGGTAACTGACGTCAGCGCCGACACCATAACCGATGAGCGTGGTACCCGCTTCTATCGCGTCAATGTGGAGATCAACGCCTCAGCCATGGCCTCACGGGTTCGCCATCCCGGCGCCCTGATACCCGGTATGGCTGCCAGCGCCGACATTGTTGTTGGCAAGCGCACGATTCTTTCGTATCTCCTGTCACCGCTCCTTAAATTTCGTGATGGAGCTTTCCGGGCATCTATACTGACAACCATTCCAAATCTGGCATTACTACCTTCAACGCGACCCAACGAGAGTGCTGATTATGTTTAAACAACTACGCATGTACTACCTGTATGTCATCCTGCCGTTTGCACTGCTTCTGGTGGGGGCAGTTTCCTACTTTGATGCCATCAAATCCACCATTGTCCGTAACCCGCACCCCCAGATCAACTACACGATCTTTGTCATTATCATCATTGGGGGATCGCTGATCATACGCTGTGCAATTCAGCTCATGCGTGAAGCTCGTACACTGACTGACTTTTCAGCGGCAATCAGAGACAATACTGATCTGGCCACCCTGCAGGATATGGCCATTGCCTACGATGGTGACATTTCATATGTACTCAGGATGATTGCAGCATCCGGTGGCCGCCCCATTTCCCAACAGGAGCAGACTGCCATTGAACACGAGCTGGTCAAGGCTGGTAGCCGCCTGACACGTCGTAACGCCCTCCCCCAATATCTAACCGGGTTGCTGGTCGGTATGGGTCTGTTGGGCACCTTTATCGGCCTGCTGTCCACCCTTAACGACATCTCGGCCCTGATTGGCAGCTTTGCCGATCTTGACATGGCTACCGCCAACCCGATCGTGGTATTTCGTGCAATGATTGAACGGATGAAGGCACCGATGCAATCAATGGGCATTGCCTTTTCCGCCTCACTTTTTGGCCTGCTGGGTTCAATAATCCTGGGATTAATGATGGTGGCGATACGTCGCTTTCAAGGAGACATCCTCTCGCTGCTTGGTTCAGAAGTTGCGCAGCACATAGAATTTGCACTGGCACATGAAGGATTTACCTACAGCAAAGGGGCACTCAAACTTGGCCTGGATCAACTGGGTGGTGAAGCCATCACTGCAAGCAAGGTTCTAGCGCGCCCCACCAAACCTCTTGACCTGAAAATCACCATGCCTGCCGGAGCAACCCAGCCGGTAACTATTGGTGACATTACGGTACAGACAACAGCTGAAACTTCTCAAAATATTGCACCAAGGGAAGCTGCGGAAAGCACAGAAAGCACGGACAGCAGTAGACTGCGTGATGCACAGGAGCTGACCATTTCTGCATCGGGCTCATCCCTCTCTTCCGGAGACGAGACCCGCATTTTACTTCGTATTGAAGAAAGACTTGCTGAAAACGCCAAGCTGCAACTCCGTACGCTTAACTCAGAAGTTGAGGACTTTCAGAAGCAACGGGCAGATATGTTGCGTACCCTTACCGAACATACCGAGGCCAGCAACAACTTTAGAGGTGAACTCCAGCGTGTTGGACGTCAGCTGGGCACCATTCTTGGCATTATGGAAAAAGGAAATGCTGACACCTCAACGCAACTATCAGAACTGATGGTACGCATGGCTGGAGACTTCACGGAATCGCACCGTTTAATGACGATTCAGGTGGAAGAACAGCGCAGACTCAATGAAAAGTTTCAGCACCTTGCAAGCAAGGAATAACCAGCTGTTCTACGCTGGTAAAACAACTGACAAACCTGATATACTAACAAATGTTGCGTATTCGCTATGTTAGTTCGTCACCATGAGGGGCCCATCAGGAGATACACACATGGCTAACGAGACCAAAACAGAAGACAATAAGCAGCTTCTCAAGGCAATTGCCGAAGGCCGGGTTGAACAGGCACGGGTCGAGACCGATGGCACCATTGTAGTCCCCCGATTAGAGGAACAGCTTCAATCTGTTGATATTGCTGATATTGATCTGGTACTCGGCTTTACCGACGGCACCTTTATCATCATATCCAACGGTGCACTTGATGCTGCAAGTAATACCCCGCACAATGTTGTCTTCAACACCTCAAAAGACACCCTGGACCACCTCTTTAAGCTGGCTGGACACAGTAATCCGGCAAAAGCTGGTAGCCTGCGGGTTGTTACTGAACATATTGATGCCGCACGACTGATTGAAGAAGATGCCGGAAGACCCACACAGGAAGAGTCTGATCTACCCGCACCACCAGCACCTATTGCTAAAGTAAGTGCCGGAGCATCACTGGGCAAAGGGCCGGGGAAAGGCCCTGGCATGGGGGGCAGCGGTGAGGGTGAAGGCGAGGTTGCAGCAACCGTAACCCCGACAACCACCCCACAACCGCCAGTGTACCGTGTGGGTAAAAAGACCGAAGTAAGCGTTCAAGACCTCTTGAACGGTTTAGGGTTGGGTGAACAGCCTAATTTTACTCAAACTTTATACACATCGAGAGAATTTAAGGTTTCCCCATCAGGCCGTACTGATATCCCCTTAGGCGCGTATGATGCCAACCTTACCTCCGGCCAGCTTGAACAACGGTCCGGCCCTGCCGGTCAATCAACCCGTGAATTGATCTATGGTACAACTGGAAATGACACCATTGCCCATAATTCGGCTTTTAGTTCAGGAGTAGCGCAGTGGTCAAAAACCCTGCATCTTACCTTCAACAACTTCTCTGAAGTATCCGCTATAGAAATGGTTATCAGTGCGACTAAACTTGCACTATTACAGAGTTTAGGCATTGATTTTAAAATTCAGGGGACCGGTGTAAGCCAGGTTTCAGCCAACACCTGGAGCATCACCCCGTCAACCGACATCTTCGGCTATGGCCAGGATATCCAGATTGTTTACAACGTCAGTGACAGCACTGTTGACGCAGTAGACTTTGGAGCTGACATTACCGTTACCGGTAAAACCGGACCTCTTAACTTTGAAGTAACGAACAACATCACCTTGACCTGGCGCGAAGCCACCACAGAAAGTGATTTTACCGTTCCTGGCACTTCTGGTTATATGATGGTATTGCCTCGGGCTGGTGTAGGCTACGAGTTTTTTGCCGGAGACGGGAATGACACCGTCTATGCCGGAGCAGGACACGACCTGGCACACGGAGAAGCAGGCAACGATGCTCTCTTCGGTCAGACCGGCAATGACACTCTGGATGGTGGACTGGGCAGTGACGCCCTTGATGGTGGACAAGGCTCTGACACAGCCACCTACATAAATGCCTCTGCAGGTGTTGTTGCAGCCTTGCAAACCGGGCTGCTTGCCAACACCAATGAGGCGGCAGGCGACACCTACGTCAATATTGAAAACCTGACCGGCTCCGTTTATGGCGATACCCTGATCGGTGATGCCCAAGCCAACATACTTACCGGCTTGGCGGGTGACGACACGCTGATCGGGCTGGGCAATGGCGATATCCTGAATGGCGGTGACGGTACTGACACCGCCAGCTACGCCTACGCCACAAGCGCCATAACCGTTAGTTTAACAAGCAACACCGGCACCCAGGGTGAAGCAGACGGCGATACCCTGATCTCCATCGAAAACCTGACCGGTGGCGGTTATAATGACACCTTAACCGGTGCCGCTGGCATCCAGGCCAACGCCTTTGATGGCCGTGGTGGCAATGATACGGTCAGTTATGCGGATTCCACGGCCGGTGTAATTGCAACCCTTGATCCCGCTCTGCTGCTTACACCACTTGCCCAAACCAATGATGCAGCCGGAGACACCTTTACCAACATTGAGAACCTGACCGGTACTGCCTTTGATGATACTCTGATAGGCAATACCGATGCCAACGTACTTACAGGGGGTGACGGCAACGACCTGCTGGAAGGCCTGGGAGCAGGTGACAGCTTTAGCGGCGGCAACGGTACCGACACGGTCAGCTATACCAACTCAACCGCGGGGGTCGTTTCATCCCTGACCAGCCTGTTTACCGCCGGACCAAGCGTTACCCAGACCAATGACGCCCTGGGCGACACCTACAGTGGCATCGAAAACATGATCGGCACCGCCCAGGATGACACCCTGATTGGCGATAGCAGCAATAACCGCATCGAAGGCAGTGACGGCAATGATGTTCTGGAAGGTATGGCCGGTGCGGATCAACTGATCGGCGGTAGCAACACTGATACGGCAAGCTATTTTCATGCTGCCAGCTACGTCAAGGCCTCACTTACTACTGGGCTTTCCGGTTTCAGCAATGAAGGCGATGCAGCCGGTGACACCTACAGCGGCATTGAAAACATGACCGGTTCAGGTTTCAACGACACACTGATCGGCGATGGAGAAGTTAACACACTGTTAGGTGGTGACGGCGATGACGTCCTTGAAGGGATGGGGGGAGCCGACATCCTTAACGGCGGCACCGGCACCAACACTGCCAGCTATGAACACAGCACCGACCAAGGCGCAGGAACCGGCGTTACTGCATCACTTGCTGCCCCGGCAGGCAACACCGGCGATGCATCAGGAGACAGCTATACCAATATCCAGAATCTGATCGGTTCTGCCTACAACGACACCTTGTCCGGTGATACCAACGATAACACTCTGACCGCAGGTGCTGGTAACGACACCGTTACCGGAGGGGCAGGTACAGACATTTTATACGGTGGCAGCGGTAACGACACACTGTATGATGACCTGGTCGGGGCAGCCCGGCTGTACGGAGAAGCCGGTGATGATGTCATTACCTTCAGCGCCTATGACAGCACCATTGATATTATTGACGGTGGTAGCGGCAACGACACGCTGGTTTCAAATTATAGCGGCGCCGGCCAGAGCACCGTCAACCTCTTTTCCGGCTCCATCAGTTTTCCCAGCGGTTCTGCCACCCTGATTAGCATTGAAAACTACACTGCCTTGGGCAGTAACACCGCCTACGTCTATGCCAGCAATGAAAACAACGTGATTATTGGCGGCAGCACACTGAATGACACTGTGGACTATCGCAACGCCATTGCCGGGGTCAACGTCAACCTTACAACCGGTGCCGTTTCCGGCGGTAGCGGTAATGACACATTAAGTGGCATTGAGCATGTGTACGGCAGTCAATACGGGGCTGACTATATTGTCGGCAATGCCAGCAACAACACTATCCGCAGCCTGTACGGAGCTGACTACATTGACGGCGGTGCCGGAGTTGACACCTGGTATCTTGATTGGGGTGGTGCCTCAACCACGGCATCACTACTCACTTCAACTCAAAATGCCGCCATGGGAATCGTTATGACCGGTGATGCCGCCGGTAAAACCGTAGTCAACCTGGAGAATATCACCGCCAGCCAGGGAGACTGGGTATACGGTAATGAGCTGGACAACAACCTCTATGGCCGTGGCATGATTGAGGGGTTTGTCGGTAATGACGTCATCCGCGGTAACGGCACATCAGCTGTTGCCAGTTATGCCAATGCCGGCAACAGCTATCTTGCTTCGCTCGGCATTACTACCGGCGCTGGTGTTGGCGTAACCGCAAACCTGACCACCTCCCTTTTTACCAATGGTGGTCAGGTAACCAACAGCGGCGATGCTGCCGGAGATACCTATACCAACATCAACAGCCTGTACGGCTCTGCCTACAACGACCAGCTGGTCGGCAACTCGGCTGTCAACACCCTGACCGGTGGAGCCGGAAACGACACTCTTGAAGGGCTGGGCGGAGCTGATGTGCTGCGGGGTGGCACCGGCACTGACACCGTATCCTACGCCCATGCCAATGCTGGCGTACTGGTAGATATTGACAACAACAGCTCCAGGGCCGCCTCCATGACCGGCGATGCCGAAGGAGACACCTTCTTTGAAATCGAGAATATCATCGGCTCGTCATTCAATGACTCACTCTACGGAGATAATTACGACAACACCCTGACCGGTGGCCTGGGCAATGACCTGCTGGATGGTGGAACTGGTTTTGATACTGCCAGCTACGCCGATGCCACCGGCACAGTGACCATTGACCTGGCCAGCGGTACGGTTACCGGTGCAGCTGGCAGTGACACGTTGGTCAGTATTGAACGGATTATCGGCTCCGGCTATGCCGATAGCATCGTCGGCACCGCAGGTGACGACATACTGGATGGAGGCGCGGGAGCCGACACATTGAACGGCGGTGGAGGTTCTGACACGGTATCCTATGCCACTGCTACCGGAGGACGCGATGTCAACCTGCTTACTGGTTTAAACACTGACAATGACACCTACATAAGCATTGAAAACATCATTGGTTCTGCGTACGGTGAAACCCTGGTTGGAGACACCGGCGATAACATCATTGAAGGTGGATTGGGTGACGACACCATAAATGGTAATACAGGCACCGACACGGCCAGTTATGAGCATGCTACAGGGGCTGTAACGGCAAGCTTGACGGCAATTCCTGAACATAACAATCCGTTAGATCCGTTAGAAGTAACCGGATATCATTACACAACAGGTGCTGCTGGAAGCGACACACTGATCTCTATCGAAAACCTGTTGGGTTCAACCTACAACGACACCCTTACAGGCAATGCAGGCGCCAATACCCTGAACGGTGGCGCAGGAGACGACCTGCTGATTGCCGGGGCCGGCGGTGCAGACACCCTGATCGGTGGTACCGGTACTGACATGGCCAGCTTTGCCGATGCAGGTGCAGCGGTTACGATAACCATCAACGGTAGCGGCACCAACGCTGATGGTGCCACCGTTACCTTAACCAGTATCGAAAATTTGACCGGATCAGACCATGACGATACTCTGACCGGTGACAACCTTGACAACCTGATCATTGGCGGCACTGGAAACGACACCATTAATGGCATGGGAGGCAGCGACACGGCTTCCTATGCTGCTGCAGGTGCCTTAGTCACGGTCAACTTGGCCAACACCGGCATCAACGTCAGTGGTGGCGCAGGTAATGACTCCCTCAGCAACATTGAAAACATCATCGGATCTATCTATGCCGACAGCATCACCGGTGATGGTGCAGCCAATATCATGGAAGGTGGTGCCGGGGCCGATACCTTGGTTGGCGGCAGCGGCAGTGATACTGCCAGTTATGAACACTCTGACGCCGGAGTATCTGTTACGGTCAACGCCACATCAGGAAACACTGGTGGCCACGCAAATGGAGATTCTCTCAGCGGGTTTGAAAATCTAACCGGATCAGCCTTAAATGACAACCTGACCGGCGATCTTAACAACAACATCCTTTCTGGCGGTGCCGGAGATGACCTGCTGCTCGGCGGGGCTGGTGCCGATACCCTGTATGGTGGAACTGGCAGTGACACTGCCAGCTATCAAGGTTCTACAGCTGCAGTATCGGTCAATCTGGGCACAGGTGCAACCTCAGGCGGACACGCTGCCGGCGACACCCTATCAAGTATTGAAAACCTGATAGGATCCGACTACAACGACAGCCTGTACGGAGACGCCGGAAACAACCTGCTGGTCGGTGGACTTGGTAACGACCGCCTTGATGGATACGACGGAAACGATACGATCAATATCCTGCTTGGTCGTGATACAACGTATGGCGGCAACGGTGACGACCTGTTCTATGTAGATGCCCAGGGCACTATTGCCAACGGCAACCTGCCAACACTTGTTGACGGACAGAGCAACACCAGTTGGGCATACGGCGGTGGCGATACGATTGAGCTGTTCAACCTTGGTGGCAGCTACTCACTGACCACCCTTGCAGGTGTAACTAACTACATGGAAATTCTTGACATTCGTGATAGCATTAACACCGACATGAGTATTGTCAGCCTTGATGTGCGTAACTTTGCAGATGGCGGCAACGGGTCTCAAATCTGGATCAGGGCTGACTCTGGCGACTCAATCAACCTGAGTGGCTTAACGCTGGTGGGAGACACGTCTGTATCCAGTTCCGGAATCGCCGGGACCACCGATTACACCATCTACAATTCATCAAACGTACAAGTAGCCCAGATTCACTGGCAGACCGCCTGATATATCATTTAGCCTGAGTCGCCTCTACCTCGTACTCCTGCGTAATGGCATACATGACCATTACGCAGGAGCTGACATCACGATCAAGAAGAGCCCCATCCTATGACTGACCTACCGGCAGCACCCATTCCACAGGCAGGAGAAAGACTTAATCGAACTGAGCTGTTACAGGCTATCAACGGTTTGTGCGGTTCCAACCGTACCGCTGCAACCGTGCTGGGCATGGCCTGCAAGCGCCTTGCTGCCAAAACCGGTAATTGGCCAAAGCAGGTACGCCGTCTTAATTTCCTTAAAATTGCTGCACGGTATGCTGCAGGTCCACTGCATGAAGCGCTTCAACTCCCCGGTGATCTGGCCCTGTTGCAGGCTTCTGAAGACAGCTTTATTCTGCTCCACCGCACAGAGCAACGCTGGCACCTGATCGGCCCGGATGGACTGTCTCTGCCCGGCCAGGTAGATGTAAACAATGAGGCCTATGTTGAGGCGGTAGTACTGCAGCTGCCTCAGGCACCGATCAACCTTGAAGGGTTTGCATCCCTTGCCACACTCTGGCCAGAACTGCGTGCAGCCTGGGCAGAAGTGGGTATTGCAAGCCTCTTTATCAACTCCGGTCAGCTGTTGTTACCGCTGTTTTCCATGCTGGTATACGATAAAGTGGCTAATAACGCACTGTTTGAAACCATGTGGGTACTTGCCTTCGGCATGCTGCTGTACGTGCTAACCGATGTGGGCATGCGCTTTGTCCGCAGCTGGTCAACCGAGCGGATCGGGGTTGATCTTGCCCAGCGCAGCGATGAAAATCTCTGGCACAAGCTGATCGCACAGGTTGAGCTGCCAGGTGGCGGTTTTTCCCGCTTTATGGCTAACTACCGGGACCTGACCCTTTCACGGGACTTTGTCTCTTCCAGCTATCTGCTTGCCGTGGCTGACATCCCTTTTCTCCTGTTGTACCTGCTGGTAATCGCTATCATTGCCTGGCCGTTAATGCTGGTGGCTTTACTGTTGGTACTGGTCTATACCGGTGTCGGACTTGCCCTGCAGGCCAGCGTGACCAGCCTTTCCAAGCAATCAGAACAGCAAACCACCCGCAAACTGACCTTCATGGGTGAAGTGTTGGGATCTCTTGATATTGTCCGCACCGTACCCGGTTCCACCTTTTTCCTGCGCAACTGGCGTGACCTGACAGACCAATCCGCCCAGCTGGATGCCAAACGCCGGCTCTCCTACACACACCTGGGGATGCTTTCCAGTAGCATGCAGACCTTGTCAACGGTGATCATACTGCTTGTCGGAGTCTACCTGATTGAGGCCCGATTACTGACCATCGGCAAACTGATCGCCTGCAACCTGTTGACCGCCAGGGCCATGGGGTTAGTGGCATCTTTGTTTGCAGTAACCGGCAAATGGCAGGATTTCCAGCGGGCCGCAGAGCGGATGGAAAGCAGCCTGGAAGCTGTTCCTGAGCGGGAGTGTACCCCCCAGCCTGAGATATCCGGTCAGGTCAGCGTAATCAACCTTGGTAAAAAGTATGAAGGCCGCCCCACTGCCCTTGATGCCGTCACCTTTAACGCCTCTCCCGGAGAACGGATCGCTCTGCTGGGCCGTCCCGGAGCAGGAAAGACCACCTTGTTACGCTGTCTTGCCGGCCTGTGCCACCCTGATAGCGGGCAGATCCTGATCGATGGCCTTGCGCTGGAGGATTGTGCACAGATTGACCGGATGCGCTGGCTGACCTATAAATCTCAGGACCCGGTTGTATTTACCGGCACACTGGAGGCCAACCTCCGTGTGGCTGGCTGTCAGGACCGGAACCGGCTTGCTGAAGCACTGGTGGTAAGCGGACTTGAGGATGAGTTTAAAAGTGGCCGGATGTCGCTGGGAATGCAGCTTACTGAGCGGGGTAACAACCTTTCCGGTGGACAACGCCAGAAGGTGGCGCTAGCCCGTGCCCTGGCACAGCCCAGTCGCATACTGCTACTTGACGAACCGACCCTTGGCCTTGACCCGGATAGCGAGCGCCAGCTTGCTGAGCGTCTACCAGGGTTTCTGGGCGATACGACCCTGCTGATCATGACCACCCACAGCGCCATCATGCTTGCCACTATCCAACGGGTGATCGCCCTGGATGGCGGAAAGATCGTTGCCGACGGCCTGCGTGAAAAACTGGTCAGGGTTGGTTAGAAAGGCAGGTTCTAGTATGGTTGACACCGCTGTATTGCTCCTTCAGATGGGTGGACCCGATTCTCTGGAAGCGGTCAAGCCGTTCCTGCTGAATCTGTTCTCCGACCGGGAGATTATCAAGATCGGACCGGCCTGGTTACAACCGTTTATCGCCCGAATGATTGTCAGGCGACGCGCCCCTAAGGTGGCTGAGAAGTACCGCGAGATCGGCGGAAAATCACCAATTAAAGAGCTGACACAGGCACAGGCAGATGCGCTTGCCGCAGAGCTGGATATTCCCTGCCATGTCGGTATGCGCTATTGGCACCCGTTCACCCGGGAAACCCTGCTCAGGCTACGGCACAGTGGCATCAAAAAACTGGTGGCTCTATCGCTGTACCCCCACTATTCCCGTGCCACCAGCGGTTCCAGCTTTAATGACCTGACCCGTTGCCTGGCTGATCTGGACAGCGACCTTGAGGTTGTGCGGATTCCCCATTTTTACGATCACCCGCTCTATATTCAGGCATTATCAGAGAAGATCGAGACCGGCCTGGCCTCTTTCCCTGAGCGTGGTGCCGTACAACTGCTGTTTTCAGCGCACTCCCTGCCGCAATCTTTCATAGATGAAGGCGACCCCTACCTTGTGCATATTCAGACCACCGTGCGGTTGGTGATGGAACGGTTTGAGGGTGTGCAGCACCAGTTGGCCTTTCAATCACGGGCCGGGCCGGTAAAATGGCTGGAGCCCTCCACCGATGACAAGCTGAAGGAACTGGCAGCAAGCGGCTGCAAAAACCTGCTGATGGTGCCACTCTCCTTTGTGTCGGATCATATTGAAACCCTGCACGAGATTGATATTGAATACGCTGAAGAAGCCCATAAACTGGGTATCAGTGACTTCCGCCGTATAGAATCACTGAACAGCTCCCCGACCTTTATTCGCTGTCTGGCAGAGCTAGTACGGGATGCACTAAAAGCGCAATAAACCGCCTCCGCAACAGTTTTTTGAAAATTCATAATTGTTCATAATCTTTTCATAACCCCTTCTTAAAGGATTGGTAAGGTGGAATCATCAAAACGAGGTTGGTTACCAACCACTACCAAGACACGGAGGAAGAACATCATGAAAAAATCCATTTTAGCACTCACCGCAGCAGTAGCTCTTACCATCGCCGGTTCAGCCATTGCCATGCCCGGTATGGGCGCAGGCCAGGGCATGGGGCCGGGTATGATGGCTCAAGGCCAGTATTCAGAACAGTACAAAAAGTTTGCAAGCGAGACGTTGCCGATCCGTCAGGAGATGATGAACAAACATTTTGAACTTCAGAAAGAATTTTTGAAGGAGAAGCCGGATCAGGAAGTGATTAAAAAGCTTCAGGGCGAGGTTGCCGAGTTACGCAAAAAGATGATTGATGCCCATACCAAGGCAGGCCTTCCGATGGGTAAAATGGGTAAGATGGGCAAACGTGGTCACAAGGGAATGCGTGGCGGCGGCATGGGGATGATGCAAATGGATTGCCCGATGATGGCTGCTCCGCCGGCACCGGCCAAGTAATTTATTCTGGAAACACAGAGTAACGGAGCAACTGAGAACACCTAAAAGTAGAAACAATCTTGAAAACCATAAATGCTTTTAGTTTCAGGTTTTCCCTCCGTTGCTCTGCTGCTCTGTGTTTCAAGTATGTTGAGGCCTTTGATGAAATACCTTCTCTCCACATACCTGCTGATTACTCTTCTGCTGCTGACCGTTCTACCGGCAGCAGCAGAAGAGCCGGAACCGGGTCAAGGCCGGGGCTGGCGTGGTGGCCGACCATCCGGCGAAATGGGACCGCCCCCCTTTGGTGATTACTGCCCTCGCAGACATGCTGACCATTACGGTGCCCGCCAGCCACTGCAAACGCCGGAAGAGGCAAGGGAGCGGCTACGCCTCTTTTTCAACCTGCCTCCAGCACAAATAACCCTGCGTAAAGAGGTTCGGATGGGGTATATTGCCGATATCACCAATGCCGATGGATCACTGTTTGACCGGGTAATTATTGACAAGCGGTCTGGCAGAATCCGCTCCATCCGCTAACGGAACAGCTATGCAGCCACCGATTCTAATTGTTGAAGATGACCAGAAGATAGCCCGGATCATCAAGGCCTACCTTGAAGGGGCTGATTTTCGGGTCGTGCATGCCGACACCGCCCGTGCTGCGCTGGAAAAGGCTGAATCTGAGCTGCCGCTGGCAGTAATTCTTGATCTGGGCCTGCCGGACAGAAGCGGTGAAGAGCTTTGCCAGGACTTGAAAGAACTGGGATCATTCCCAGTAATCATGCTAACCGCCAAATCATCGGAAGAAGAGCGGATCACCGGCTTTGCCCTGGGGGCAGATGATTATGTCGTTAAGCCGGCCTCCCCCCGTGAGCTGGTCTACCGGGTCAAGGCGGTGCTGAAGCGGTATGACGGCGCCAGTTCCGGCGAACACCCGATCAGTTTCAACAACGGTACGCTGATACTGGACAGCCGCCGCCACAGTGTCATCTGCCGCAACGAACACTGTAACGTCACCCCTACAGAGTTTAAACTGCTGCAAACCCTGGCAGCCTCTCCCGGCCGGACCTATAGCCGGGATGAACTGGTCTCAAAGGCGCTGGGCTACCAGTTTGACGGCTATGAACGCAGCATTGATGCCCATATCAAAAATCTGCGCCAGAAGATAGAACTGGACAGCCGCAAACCTGAATTCATCAAGACCGTCTACGGCATCGGCTACCTCTTCAGCGGAGATCGGGATGCAGTTTAACCTGCAGCGCAAACTGCTGATGCTGCTTGGGCTGGTGATCCTGATCGCCCTTTCATCGTCTATTCTGCTTAGAAATTTTGTAATCCGCGACTTCAAGGCCTTTGGCGAAGGACGGATGCTTGATCGCCTCTATCAGGTACAGGCAGTGCTTGAGGGACGCTACCAGCAGGCAGGCGGCTGGAAGCAGGAGCAGGTTGCCAATGATCTGGTCTGGGCCTGGCTTTCCGGGATTGAACTGCGGCTCTACAATGCAGATAGCCAGCTGGTGCTGGATACCAGACAGGCCCTGGCAACCCTGCCCCCGCTGATGCAGCAGCGGATTGCCGCTTCAACCGGCAGACGCCTGCTACCGCCTGACTCCACAGAATTTCAAAGCTACCCTCTTTTTCTGAAAGGTGAAGAAATCGGCCACCTTGACCTGCAGCTCCCCAAGCCGATTCACGAATCCTTCTTTATCCGCTCCTCAAACCTGTTCCTGATCTATTCGCTGCTGGGGCTTGGGTTGACCGCTGTCATACTCAGCTTTCTAGCAGCCCGGCGTATTTCACGTCCCCTGCAGGAACTGACAGCTGCCGCAGAAGGGCTGGCCAGTGGCGACCCAGCCCAAAGGGTACAGACTGCAAGCAGAGATGAAATCGGCCGCCTGGCAACCACCTTCAACCGGATGGCTGACCGCCTGGAGGCACAGGAGCAGCTGCGCAAACAGTTGGTTTCAAACGCTGCCCATGAGCTGCGTACGCCGCTGATGATCATTCGGGGAGAACTGGAAGGAATGTTGGACGGCCTGCTGCCGGTCACTCCGGAGACGCTGCAGTCACTGCACGATGAAGCGAGCCGTCTGACCACCATCCTTGACGGGGTGGATGAACTGACCAGGGCGCAAACCGCTGCATTGCAACTTCATCGACAGCGTGTGGCGCTGTCAGCTCTACTGCAGGGAATCGTCTCCCGCTTTGAGCGGACCGCACAAGAACAGCAGATCAGCATCCTGGTAAGCGGTAATCAGGAACTTACCGCCTGGCTCGACCCGGACCGTTTCACCCAGATCATCACCAACCTGATTAGCAATGCACTGAAGGCGATGCCCAACGGCGGCACGTTGGAAATTCGCCTTTCAGCAACAGCGCAAGCACGCTATATTGAGGTGATTGACACCGGAACAGGCATCCCGGAAGAACTGCTTCCCCATGTTTTTGAGCGATTTGCCAAGGGAAAGTCAGGTGGCCTGGGGCTGGGGCTGGCCATTGTCAAAGAGCTGGTTGCCGCCCATGGCGGCACTATTGCGGTTACCAGCTCAACCAACAGCGGCACCTGCTTCCGTATTGAACTGCCTGAAAATAATGGAGGAACAGCATGAGTATGACCAATGAACTGACCAGCTGGAGCTGGGAACAAAAATGCCAGAAGGCTGTAGAGGCGCTGGGAACCAACGGATTTACCGCCGTCTACTGCCAGACCCCTGACGATGCGCGTCAGTATATCCTTGATGCAGCAACAGAGGCATCAACCGTTGGTTTTGGCGGTTCCATGACCATTGCAGACCTGGGGGTTCAGCAAACCCTTGCCGATCAGGGCAAAGAAATCCTGAACCACAGCAGCAGCGACCTGTCACGGGATCAAAAGATGGAGATCATGCGCCGTCAACTGACCTGCGACCTGTTTCTCTCCGGCAGCAACGCCCTGACCATGGGAGGCGAACTGATCAACATTGATGCCACCGGCAACCGGGTGGCGGCCATGTTCTTTGGACCTAAAATGGTTATTGTGGTAGTGGGACGTAACAAGCTGGTGGATGGCACACCGCAGGAGGCGATCCAGCGGATAAAACAGTGGGCCACGCCACCCAATGCCAAACGACTCAACTTTAACACCCCCTGTGCCAAGACCGGTTTCTGCAGCAACTGCAACTCACCGGACCGGCTCTGCCGGGTTACCACCATCATTGACCGCAAGCCCCGCTTTACTGATCTGCGGGTAGTGGTGGTCAACGCCGAACTTGGATTCTAAGCAGCTGATGGGCTTGCTACAGTCATTTGGCAGGGCTCTGCAGGATCTACTGCTGCCGCCCCGCTGTCCTGTCTGTCATGAGCTGGTCACCGGTACAGACCAGCTGCATATCTGTGCCGACTGTCTGGCTGCCCTGCCAAGGGTGGCTTCACCGGTCTGTTCAATCTGTGGCATACCGTTTAAAGGCGCTGGCACCGATCACCCCTGCAGCCGCTGCCTGCAGACGCCACCGCCCTATACTGCAGCCAGGGCTGCCCTGCGTTATGAAGGGGCCTGCCGTAATCTGATCCACCGCTTCAAGTATGAGTATAAATCGCACCTGCGACGTCCCCTTGGCCTGCTCACCGCCCATCTGCTGGCTGATTTTGCAACCCAACAGCAACCTGATCTGTTGGTGCCGGTTCCGCTGCATGTCAGCCGCCTGCGTCGTCGCGGCTTTAATCAGGCCGTATTACTGGGGGAAGTTCTGTCTCGCCAGTGGCAGATCCCTTTGCTGCGACAGGGGCTGAAACGGACCCGTCCCACCACTCCCCAGATAGAACTGACCTTTGAACAGCGCACCCACAACCTGCATAACGCCTTTAGCGTCACCGACAGCAGCGCCATTCGTGGCCAACGGATCATGCTGGTGGACGATGTCTTTACCACCGGCAGCACACTGGCTGCATCTGCCCTGGCGCTGCATCAGGCAGGCTGCCATTCTGTATCAGCTGTTACCGTTGCCCACGCCCCTTAGCCCTATCCATGAAGACGCAGGTAATCATTGGACAATCCCCACCCAAAGTTCTTGACAACGGCACTGCAGTATCATATACCGATAGCCTGTATATAGCTTTTCAGGAGGAGTGGTTATGCGGTTGTCAACCAAAAGTCGGTATGGTCTGCGGGCACTGTTTGATATTGCGTACAACAACAATACTGCCCCGGCACAGATTCAGGACATCTCACGCCGTCAGCAGATCTCTCCACGCTATCTGGAGCAGATCTTCCAGAACCTGAAAAAAGCCGGTGTCCTGAAGAGCAAACGGGGCCCCCAGGGAGGCTACACCCTGGCACGCAAGCCGGACCAGATTACGGTGTTGGAGATCATCCAGGCCACTGAGCAGGATGCCTTGATGGTAGATTGTGGTGGCCAAGGCAAAAAAACCCGCCGTCGCAAGAATGAGTGCCCCTTTGAAGGCAAATGTGTAACCCAGACGGTCTGGAAGGATGCCAACGACCTGCTGGCAGAGCTGTTCGGAAAGATGACCCTTGAAACCCTCTGCCAACGTGGCCAGGAGATGGGGGTTGAAAAGGATCAGGACGGCAAGATGATGTACTACATCTGACCATAGCCACGAATAAACCACCACCATTTTTGCTTCACTACCAGCGTCTCAAAGCTATTATCCACCATGCAGCCCCTCTTGCCGTCGCGTTTTCAGGAGGGGTTGATTCCACATTGCTGCTCAAGGTCGCCCATGATACGCTGGGCAACCGCTGCATTGCGGTTACCGTTGATGCCCCCTATCATTTTCGACAGGAGCAGGCAGAGGCGCAACATTTTACCCGGCAACATGCCCTGCAGCACCTGATTATCCCCTTTAACCCCGCAACAGTCCCAAACCTGATGGATAACCCGTCTGATCGCTGTTACCTCTGCAAACAGGCCCTGCTGAAAACATGCCGCGCCGGACTGCCACCTGGCACCTGGACTCTTGCTGACGGCAGTATTGTTGATGATCAGACAGCCCACCGCCCCGGCAGCCGGGCCCTTGCAGAGCTGGGGGTACGCAGCCCCTTGGCTGAGGCAGGCTTTACCAAGCAGGATATCCGCCTGTTAAGCAAGCAACTGGGGCTGTCCACCTGGGACAAACCGGCCCAGAGCTGCCTGCTGACCCGTTTTCCCCATCAGACCCTGATTACCGCAGAGCGTCTGCAACAGGTTGAATGGGCAGAAACAGAGATCAAAAAGCTGGGGTTTTGTCTGGTACGGGTGAGAAGCATCGGAACAGCAGCACGACTGGAGCTTGAAAAAGGGGAGCTGGCACAGGCCATGCTCCCCGCTATGCTGGTTCAGCTTGAGACTATCGTAAAAAAAGCAGGGTTTTCAGAAATGACCCTTGATCCTGCAGGCTACCGCAGTGGCAGCATGGATTAAATCTGAAAACGACATTTACTCACGCAACGCCGCTACGAACGCAAAGAAAATCAAAACCTTATTTAAAAAATGGATTCACCTTTTGGGTGAGTGGTCTAATCTCAACAAGTCTCTGTTTTTAAACGTTGTGTCGTTGCGCCGTTGCGTGCAACTATTTTTTAAGGTTAAAACTGATACATCAGCAACATCCCGCCACCGGCTGCCGGACTTGCATCAGTAAAGCCTGCCAGGGCATACAGCTCCCACGATATCCTGCGTGACTGCAGAAAATTCAACTTCACCCGTCCCTCAACCGGTGCAGTACCGCCATCAATCCGGGTAGACGAGCCTTTTGCGTACAGGGAGACAAACAGACGATCCGTTGCCTGAACCCCTCCACCAGCACTGTAGCTGATATAGTTTTTACCCTGATAGTCACTGGTACTGTCCTGAAAGATATACGCCCCTTCAGCAAACAGTTGAACATCCCCCAACCATTTTGAGACTGAAACACCGGGACCGCCTTCAAAGGTACCGGTACCCAGCCCACGATCCTTGTCACCGGTCGGCGCCTTCAGATAAAGTGTTGGCCTGATCTTCGGGGTCTGTTCCCCATCCGCCAGCACGGTCCAGCCGGCAGAAAGATTGATATCCCCCAGGCCTGCTTCTGTAGCTGTAGTGGTAACTGTACTTGTGGTTGTCGTTGTAGTACTGCTTGGCCTGCGCCCCCGCCCGCCACCACCAGACTGGGTCACCACCACACCACTTCCACTTTTGCTGGTTAAAAAGACCATTGGCAGCTCAAGCGTGAGATCAATGGCCTCAGTCGGGTTAACCGCCAGCAGCACCGGCAGGGTAACCACCGTTGCATCGGCATTGCTGCCATAATCGCCATGGGAAACTTCAGCACCAATACCAGCGGCAAACGACACCCCTTGCACCAGACGGTGTTCACTGTTTTCAGCCCGTGCGGCAACAGCTCCCAGTAAAATAACCAGACAGACAATCAAACTATAGACGACCCTATGTATCTGATTCATTTCATTTGAAGTATTCACAAACCCCTCCCTTAGCGGCCTCTGCGCCCGCCGCCTGTTCCGCCACGTTGCTGCTGACCTGCAGTCCCTTGTTGCCCCCCCCTGAAACCACCTGCCCAGACCGGACGACCGGTTTCATTGCGTAACACCAATTGACCACCGGATGGATTACTGACCCATTGGGCCAGCAGATAACTGCGTCCATCCTTGCCCTGGGCCTTGGAACCCCTGACTGTTACGGTATCCCCGGCTTTCCAGTCCAGATGGTCATCCTGCAGATACCAACGCGGCCCCAACACCACAACAAATCGTTCTGATCCGGCCACCATCTCTATGGTTACCGGATCAGCAGCCAAGTCAGGAGTTGCCGCAACACGGCCAACAGTTGTCACCACCGTGTTGCGGTCATACCCCTGCACCAGATCCAGGCCACTTGCTCCTCCCTCGCCACCGGAACCAAAGCCCCAAAACGCCTCAGCCGGTCTTTGCAGCATGACCACCACAATCGCTGCTGCAATCAGGAAAAAGAGTGATCTGAATCTGCCCATGGAAAATTACCTTTCTACGGAGTTGTCGTTGTTGGTGTTGTTGCGTTCAGACCGGTGCCATCCATGGCACCACGACCATTAGCCGGACGGGTAGTGGAACCGTTTGCCGTGGTTCCGGTCTGCAGGAACGTGCCGTCACGGCGCTGGGAACCTTCAGGGCGGGTCTGGGTCTGAGTAGCCGTCTGTGATTGGCTACGGGTCTGGGTCATTGTCCCTTTCCCCATGGAGGCACCACTGCGGGCACCGCCCCCCATGCCACCACCGCCGCCGCCACGGGCAAAGGATTCTCCGCCAAACGCCAGAACTGCGGCCACTACTGCTGCTGTCATTACCAGATTACGTGCTTTCATGGTTGTCTCTCCTTACAATAGTTTCGAGAGCTGCACTCGCTGACAGTAAGCTTTACAGCAACCATGCCAACACCAGACAAACAAACAACAACCTGATATTACTTGTTATTTTAAAAGTTAATTATTGATAGCGCAACGCAGGTGGTGCAGACTTTGCACCATCTGCTGCAGCTCTTGCACCATAACCTTCATGGCGCAACCAGCCCATACTCCTTAAGACGGTACTGCAGGGTCCGCTTTGAGATCCCCAGTTTTTCAGCTGCCAGACGACGATTATTATTGCAGCTTGCCAGCGCTTCCAGAATACTGGCCCGCTCACGGTCCCTTAGGCTGCCGCCACCTTCCCTTGAAATATCGCCTGTCACGACAGGTTGGCGTAAAGCATCAGGCAAGTCTGCAACCGTAATTGTGCCTTTACAGAGAATGACCGCCCGTTCAATCACATTCTGCAACTCACGGATGTTGCCGGGCCAGCTGTATTCACACAGGATTTCCAACGCCTGCGGCTCAATATCCTGCAGATCACGACCGGTCTGCAGGGCCGCCCGCTGCAAAAGATAGCGGACCAGCACCGGTAACCCGTCACGCCGCTCACGCAACGCCGGCAACTGCAGTGGAAAGACATTCAGACGGTAGTAGAGGTCTTCTCGAAAACGGCGTTCCCTGACCTCTTCGCCAAGATCGCGATTGGTGGCGGCGATAACCCGCAGATCAACTCGAATCTCGCGACTGCCCCCCACCCGCTCAAAGAGCCGTTCCTGCAGCACCCTCAAAAATTTGGATTGAAGTGCCAACGGCAGTTCACCAATCTCATCCAGAAAAATGGTGCCGCCCGATGCCAGTTCAAACTTGCCCTGTCGCGCCTGGGTCGCGCCGGTGAAGGCCCCTTTTTCATGGCCAAACAGCTCACTCTCCAGCAGTGTCTCCGGTATGGCAGCACAGTTAAGTGCCACAAAGGGCGCATCCCGACGGGGGCTTGCCTGATGGATCATCCGGGCCGCCAGTTCCTTGCCGGTACCGGATTCGCCAGTAATCAACACCGTGGCCTGGGTGGAGGCGACATCCACGATCAGACGTTTCACCTGCTGCATGGCCTGTCCGGCAAACAGAACCTCATCAGGCGGCAGGCCTGCTGTCTCCCGCTCCTTCAACACCTTCAGGCTGCGTTCCTGCAGACTACCCCTTAGCACACGCCGCACCAGGGTACGCAGCGTATCGGGATCTTTCAGCGGTTTGGTCAGAAAATCAGCCACCCCTTCCTTCATGGCAGCAACCGCCTCTTCTACGGTGCCAAAGGCGGTCAGCAGGATAAACGGTGGCGCAATCCCTTCTGCCTGCGCCCTGCGGAACAGATCAAGCCCGTTCAAGCCGGGCAGACGCAGGTCTGACAGCACCAGGTCAAAGGACTGCCCCTGCAGTGTCTTCAGTGCCGCCTTGCCATCCTCCCGTTCCACCAGCTCATACCCCTCGTCATCAAGGATCGCCGCCAGCAGCGAACGAAAGGTGGCGTCATCCTCCACCAGCAGTATCCGCGCAGTTTTACTCATGCAAACTCCTTTGACAGCTGCAGTTGCAGGGTTACTTTCGCACCGCCTGAGCTGCCATTGGCAAGTGTCATTATGCCACCATAGCCAGCTGCAATCTTATGGCAGACCGCCAATCCCAGACCACTGCCACTGGGCCGGGTGGTGTAAAACGGATCAAAGCCCCGTTTCAGGCTTTCCTCTGCAAAACCGGGGCCGCTGTCACTGATCAGGATGGTTGCCCGCTCATCATCATCAGAAAGATCAACCTGCACAATCCCCCCATCAGGCATGGCCTGAATGGCATTGGTAAAAAGGTTCAACAGCATCTGCCGCAGACGATCCCCTGGACAGGCCACCGGCCTAGCGATGGCACCCGTTATTTGCACCCCGACTCCTGCCTGTGCTGCCTCTCCAGCAAGCTGCTCCCAGGCATCCTGCACCTGTTCATTAACCTGAGCAAAACCTTGCTGCAGAGCTTCCTGACGGGTATAGGTCAGCAGATCGGTTACCAATCCCTCAAGCCGCTCTGACTCTGTCACAATCTTTCCGGCATACTCCTGTTGCCGCGGGTCCTGCACCCGTTCCCGCAACAACTGGGCAAACCCTTTGATACCTGCCAATGGCGTACGCACCTCATGGGCCAGCACCGCCCCCAGTTCTCCCAAACGCACCAGCTGCTCGTGGCGGGTCATCTCCTCACGCCGCTGCAGATCCCGCTGCTGCAGGCGCAGCACCCACAATCCAAAGCCCCATGCAACGGTCAACAACACCACAATCACCACCAGACCGGTACGGGCCCTGCGGATAATCTGATCTGCCTGCCAGGTGTGCAGCGCCAGACGTAAGACCATCGTCTCACCCGGCAGATGCAGCTGTTGCTGTGTCTCAAAAACCACCTCACCGGTGCCAAGCCGGACCCGTTCTTCAGTTATCACCGGAGCAGCAGCAACCGGCAGGTAGCGCGAATCCTCAATCCGGCTGCCGATCAGGTCTGGATTTCGGTGAAAGCGGATCACGCCTTGTGTATCAATCAGGGAAAAATAGGCACTATCATGTGAACTAAAGTCTACAAGGGTTTTCAGAGAGGGATCACGCACCGCCAGTGCCTCTATCGCCTGCCCCAGCGAAAGAGACATGCCGCGCAGGATAGACTGGGCTACCGGCTCGGCATTACGGTAGTTGGCAACCGCAAACCAGAGTAAAAGGGAGGTCAGCAGCAGACACCCCCAAAGGATGCTATGCGTAAATCTTGATCGTGGCATGCCACCTATACTAACTGCCGATTATCTGACGTCAAGACCGATATGATATTTATGCATAATGATTACAGGAAATTCGATGATAACAATTGACATGCTGCCGATTACCGCTAAACTTTTGGGTATACAAGAGTATGCAGAATATAAAGGAGCAGCTCCATGAAAACACTCCTCCAACTTGTGCTTGCGATCCTTCTCGTATCTCCCCTGCATGCAGCGCAAACTCTGGTGCTGGGAACGGCAGACCGTCCACCGCTTTCAACGGAGGATCAGAAAGGCTTCTCCGACCGCGTAATTATTGAGGCGTGCAAGAGACTGGGAATCAATGTTCAGATCATCCCGCTTGCGTCCGCCCGAACACTGAGCAATGCTGAACAGGCACTTGATGACGGCAATTTTTTACGGATTGCAGGGGTGGAAAAGAAATTCCCGCATCTGGTCCGGGTACCGGAGCCGATCATTGAGGTGCAGTTCGTAATTTTCTCCAAAAACAAAGAGCTGAAGACCCCCAACTGGGAAAGCCTGAAGCCGTACCATGTAGGCTATGTGCGGGGCTGGCTGATTGCCGAAGAAAAGATCAAGGATGTGCGTCAGATTACCGTGGTGGAAAACAGAACCAGCCTGTTTAAAGTACTGGAAAGCGACCGGGTTGAGCTGGCCTTTGCTGAACTGTACGGCGGCTATTACCTGATGCACACCCTGAATCTGCCGCACCTTTCCATTGCCCAACCGCCGCTGGCCACCAAGGAGATGTTCCTCTATCTCAACAAAAAGCATGAGAAATTAGTCCCCAGGCTAGCTAAAGCACTGCGGGAGATGAAGCGGGACGGCAGTTATGATGCCATCTTCAAACAGACCCTGGCCCCGTACCTACCAGCAAAGCACCAGAAAAAACATTGACTGCTGACCGGATCATACCGAAGTCCTTCGGAATTGCGCGCAGGTTTATCCTCGCCATCGTCATCTTCAGCACCCTCCTGACCCTGGCTGGTACCTGCCTGCAACTGTTTATCGACTACCGCAAAGACCTGCGCAGCATCAGTAGCCAGCTAACCTACATTGAAACCAGCCACATACACAGTCTGATCAACGACATCTGGCTGTTTAATGATCGCGGGCTAGAGGCCCAGCTGAAAGGGATTCTGGCGCTACCGATGATTGAAGCGTTACGGCTTGAACGCAAAGACGGCCCGGAGCTAGCCGTTGGCAAGACAACATCCAGGCATCTGATAACACATAAAATTCCTCTTTCTTACCAGCATCTCGACAAAACCGTACCGCTCGGCACCCTGCATATCACGGCCAGTACTGACCATGTCATCCAGCGAATGAAGGAACGGGCGCTACTTATCCTCTTCACCCAGGCAGTCTTGATTTTTTTCATCTCAACTTTTATCTTTTTACTGTTTTATCAACTGATCGGGCGCCACCTGGCGGTTATGGCCCGCCATGCTGCGGCGCTCACCATCAGCACTCTCCATGAACCGCTCAATCTTGAACGCAGCCAACCTGCACAAGCGTCAAAAGATGAGCTTGACCTGTTAGTGGACTCGCTCAACAGCATGCAGGCTCAGATCAGCGACTACCTTACAGAGCGCAGACAGATTGAAGATACCCTGCATGAACAGGCAGCACTGCTGGAAGATGAGATTGCCCAGCGTCAACAGACTCAGGAAGAGCTGAATGTTATCAATAGCTCACTTGAAGAACGGATCAGCAATGCCATCAGTGAGCTGCGCAAGAAAGACAACCTGCTGCTGCAGCAAAGCAAACTGGCCGCCATGGGTGAGCTATTGAGTAACATCGCCCACCAATGGCGGCAGCCGCTGAACAACATTGCGGTCTCAATCCAGACCATACAGTACCTGAATAAGGCCGGGGAACTATCGCAGGAAGAGATGGACCGGGACATCAAGGCGGTGATGGATATCCTGCTCTACATGTCAGGCACGATTGACGACTTCAGGGGCTTTTTCATCAAGGATCGGGAAAAACGGGAATTTGTGTTGCAGGAGGTTGTAGACAAGACGCTGAACCTGGTCAGGTCTACCCTGGATGACAAGGGGATCATGGTCAGCGTGGCAGCAGAAGCTGATGTCCGGGCTATCGGCTACCCCAATGAATATGCCCAAACTCTGATGAACATCCTCTATAATGCCCGTGATGCCCTGCTGGAACAACAGGTGGCAGAGCCACGTATCAGTATTTTAATCCAACAGAAAGACAGCCGTTCTGTACTGAGCGTGTCAGACAACGGCGGAGGTATTCCGAACGCAATCCTACCCCAGATCTTCGAGCCCTATGTCACCACCAAGGGACCGAGTCAGGGCACCGGCATCGGTCTGTATATGGCCAAGACCATGATTGAGCGCAATATGGGCGGCATCCTTACGGCTCGTAATACAGTAGAAGGGGCTGAGTTCAGGATAGTGCTATAGATCCATGGTCATGGCATTTTCATCGCAATCCGGGAACTTGGGGCACTTGATGCAGTCCCCCCAGACTTTGTGAGGCAGCGTTGCCTTGTCAACCAGCACAAAGCCCAGTTTGCCGAAAAATTCCGGTTTGTAGGTCAGGCAGAAGATCCGCTTCAGCCCCAGTTCACGAGCTTCATCAATACAGGCAGTTACCAGAAGACTGCCGACCCCTTTACGACCTGCATCCTCCACCACCGCCACCGAACGGACCTCAGCCAGGTCTTCCCAGACAATGTGCAGGGCAGCGGCCCCCAGAATCCTGCCATCTTCAGCCACTTCCACATAGAAATCCCGCAGAGCCTCGTATAGTTCCGACAGCGAGCGGGAGAGCATATCCCCCTTGCTGGCATAGGCGGTCAATAGCTTCTGTATTTCCTTTACATCACCGATCTGTGCTTTTCTGAGCATGGCAACTCCTTTTGCTAATTTGTTTCACCCTTCAACAGGGTACTGCCCACCCACTGATTGGCAAACTGCAACGCAATCCTGCCGCTGTTGTCCCCCTTCTGGCGAGACCAGAGGATGGCCGCCTGACGTGCCTCCTCATTCCAACGCAGACTGGTGCCGCTGCGCTGGCAGAGCCGTTCCACCCACTGGCGGGCCACCTCCAGGAACTGATCCTGGGTGAAAGGGTGAAATCCGATCCATAAACCGAAACGGCCGGATAATGATATTTTTTCCTCCACCGTTTCACCGTGATGGATTTCATTATTCACCAGCATCGCACCGCGATTGTCACTCTCGTACTCCGGCAGCAGGTGTCGCCGGTTAGAGGTGACGTAGATCAGCACATTTTCCGGTGGGGCATAGACCGAACCGTCCAGGGCGCTTTTCAGCATCTTGTAGCTGGATTCACCGGTTTCAAAAGAAACATCATCGGAAAAAAGGATGAAACGGTACGGCTGCCGTTTGACTTCATCCACAATGGCAGGCAGGTGTACCAGATCATCCTTGTCCACCTGAATCACCCGCAGCCCCTGGGAGGCATAGCTGTGCAACAGGGCGCGTACCAGTGTTGATTTGCCGGTTCCACGGGTCCCCCACAACAGGGCGTTGTTGGCTGGCAGGCCAGCCAGAAACTGGCAGGTATTTTCCTCAACCGTCTGCTTCTGTTTATCAATCCCCAGCAGATCATCCAGGTGAAAGGCCTCAATCTCCGGCACCGGGTCCAGGTAGCCGCCGGTGCCCCGACGTCGCCAGTTGGCAGCATGGGTCTCGGCCCAGTCAATCGTCGGCACCGGCTTGGGCAACACCTGCTCCACCGCAGTCAATACCCGCCGCAGCTGTTCAACCATCTCTTTATCAAGGGTCAGTGAGGGCATCGGTTCACCTCTTCAGTTATTTGGTATAGCCGACCCGCACCGGGACCGGTTGCAGCAGCCTGGTCAGATCCGCCGGTGCCAGCCCAACCAGAAAACCACGTTTACCACCGTTTATGTAGATTCTTGAGAGCCCCAGAATGGTTTCCTCAACATAGACCGGGAGCTGTTTTTTCGTACCAAAGGGAGAGGTGCCGCCGGTCAGATAGCCGGTATATTTCTGGGCGGTTTCCGGCTTGCACGGTTCAACCGAGCGGGCTCCGATCAGCCGGGCCAGTTCTTTGGTGGATACCTGCAGATCACCATGCATCAGCACAAGTAACGGCTGCTTGCGGTCATCCTCCATCACCAGGGTCTTGATCACGCAATGTTCATCAACACCCAGCTCCCGTGAGGAAACTGCGGTGCCCCCCTTCTCTTCATAGGCATAGGGATGATCCGTAAAGCTGATCCCTGCCCCCCGCAATGCCCGTACTGCCGGAGTAACCGGCGTCTTGTCCTTGGCCATACTGTTCTCCTGCAAACATCAAGGAACGAGGATTTTTTTGTTCTGGGGTCGGCAATCAAGCAATGACGCGGAGACGTACCATTACGTACGTCGCACAAGGCATTGTGAAGCTTGACGGCCCCAGGGCGGAAAAAGACCGTTCCTCAACAAATTCGGGGAAGTTGTTCCCCTGCCAGCATTTCCACCACCCGCATCCCGCCAACAGTTGTCCGCATCCGCACCCGCCCCGGCTCTCCAGCCTCTACAGTACCGATAATGGCAGCCTGCTGTGCCTGGGGATGCTGCTGCATCCGCGCCAGTAACGGTTCTGCACACTCCGGCGCCACAATAGCCAGCAGTTTGCCTTCATTGGCAACATAGAGCGGATCCAGCCCCAGAATACCACAAACACCACGCACCTGCGGACTGACCGGCAACTGATCTTCCTCAAGCTGAAGGGTTACACCGGATTGACCGGCAATCTCCTTCAACGTTGTAGCCACACCGCCGCGGGTAGGATCACGCAGCACCCTGATCCCCTCGCCAGCCTCCTCCAGCATCTGTTCCACCAGATCCCAAAGCGGGGCTGAATCACTGCATAGTCCCTCAACCGGCAACCCCTCACGGGCCGCCATCACGGCAATCCCGTGGTCACCCATGCTGCCGGACAGGATAATCCGGTCGCCGGGACGAGCAGCGGCCCCGTGGATTGCCAGATCATGTTCCAGCACCCCTACACCGGAAGTGGTGATAAAAATCCGGTCAGCCTTGCCCCGCGGTACCACTTTTGTATCGCCGGTCACGATCCGCACACCTGCGGTATCAGCGGCCTGACGCATATCGTTCAAAATAGTCGCCAGCTGGCTGCGGCTGAACCCCTCTTCAATGATCAGGGCGCAGGAAAGCCACAACGGGCGCGCCCCCATCATGGCCAGATCATTCACTGTGCCATGTACCGCCAGAGAACCGATCGTACCACCGGGAAAGACCGGTGGATCAACAACATAGCCATCAGTGGTAAAGGCAAGCCGGGTATCACCTGCCGCCAACAGAGCGGCATCGTTTTGCTCACCCGGCCCGTGACCGGACAGGGTGGCAACAATCAGGTCATCCAGCAGGCGGTGGGAAAGGGTCCCGCCACTTCCATGTCCCAACAGAATCAGGTCATCATCCATCTGTCTACTCCTCCTGATATCGGCAAGCTGAAAAGGTAGCACCAATCCCGCAGCTTGTCACGATGGAACGTTTTCTGTTTTCAAGAGTTCCGGCTTCGTGGTAAATAAACAAATTCAATTCGTATCAAGGAGATGGATAGATGGTTGATTACTGTCCCATGACAACCCTGCCGGTAACAGCAGGATACAAAGCTGGCGATGTACTGGTACTGGTGGGAGAGCTGTTTGGCCGGGGCTATGCCAACGGTCTGCTGGAAGAAGCCAAGCGCCTGGGAATGACCGTGCTGGGCACCACCGTGGGACGTCGCGACAGTGACGGCACCCTGCGCCCCCTGACTGCCGAAGAGCTGGCAGATGCTGAGGCGCTGTTGGGCAGTAAGATTATCAACATCCCCCTGGAAGCCGGTTTTGATATGGAAAGCCCCGGTGGCGCTCCATCGGTTGCAGAGCGACTGAAAAAAGCCAAACCGGATGAGTGGGAGAGCATCAGCTTTGAACCCGGCTTTATTGAGCAGGCGTGCAGCGCTGGCAAGACCCGGTTCTGTGCCAACCTGCAGCAGGTGATGGCAGAGCTGGAGAAACTGATCCCTGCCTCTGCCAACATCATCCTGGCCCATACCATGGCAGGCGGCATCCCCCGCGCCCGCTTCTTCATGCCACTTTTAAACCGGGTCTTCAAAGGCAGTGGCGACAAGTATCTGCCCTCTGAACCGTTCTGGAACAGCGCCATCGGCCAGCTTTGCGATGCCAGCTTCAATGAGGTAACTGCAGACACGTTCAAGTATCTGATTGATGCCTCTGCCGGGCTCCGTAAGCGGGCAGAAGCGACAGGCAGCCACGTAGCCTGTACCGCCTACGGCTATCACGGCACCGGTATCCTGGTAAACGGTCAATTCCAATGGCAATCCTACACCCCCTATCTGCAGGGTTTTGCCAAGATGCGGCTGGAAGACCACGCAGTTGAGGCCCGCAAGCAGGGGATTAGCGCCACCGTATTCAACTGCCCTGAAATCCTGACTAACTCCAGCGCCCTCTTCCTGGGGGTTGAGCTATCTCTCTACCCACTGCTGACCGCACTGCAACAGGTTGCCCCGGCACAGTCTGTTCCGCTGGCTGAACGCTGCAAGGCGCTGCTGGCTGATGGCTGCAGCCTGGACAACCTGCTGGCAACCGCCGCTGACTATCTGGGTGCACCGTTGATCAATAATGCGCTGGAGTTCAAGGGCTGGCCCCAGCACTCAACCCGCGAACAGATGGAACTGATGCTTGCCACCTCTGCCAAACTGATGGAGATGCACCGCGACCAGAAGCAACTGATCTGTGCCGAACTGTCACGACTGGTATTCCGCTCCACCGGCCGCCTGATGGTGCAAGCCTCCTGGAGCGGCACTGAAGCGGCTGTCTGGTTGAACCACGATACCATTGCCACCCTGGTTACCGACCCGCGTGGTGCTGACCTGTTGGACTAATCTTTTGCAATCTAAAGGACCGGTAATGAAACGACTCAAATACGGATTACTGTTAGCGGCTGCAGCCATGCTTATGCTCCAGGGCTGCGCCACCCCCCCCAAGGTAGATCCAAGCCCGGAAGAGCTGTACAAACAGGGGGAGACCGCCTTCCAGAAAAGCCGTTACGAAACCGCTGTGGAGCAGTGGAAAAAGGTTAAGGAGTCTTTTCCTGAGCCTGAGCTGGCTGCCAAGGCTGAAATCGGCATTGCCAACGCCTACTTCCTGAATAATGACTTTATTGAGGCTGGTGCAGCCTACGAAGACTTCCGCAAGCTGCACCCGACCCATGACCTGGCCCAGTTTTCTCTCTACCGCCAGGGGCTTTCCAGCTACAACCTGATTACCGGTATTGACACGGATCAGACCCCTACCAAAAATGCCCTGGCCCTGTTTGAGAGCTTTGTTCGCCAGTACCCCAAGTCACAATATGTCACCAAGGTGCAGGAGAAGATTGTTGATTGCCGTGGCAAGCTGGCTCAGTATGAAATCTATGTCGGTCGTTTTTACTACCGCACTGACTACTATCAGGCGGCCATTGGACGTTTGGAGGGGGCCCTGGCCAACTTTCCGGACTACACCGGCAATGACGAAACACTCTTCTACCTGGGCAAGGCCTATAGTGAGACAAAGCAGCTGGACAAGATGCAGACCGCCCTCAGCCGCCTGATCCGGGAATACCCTTCCAGCAAATACCTGGCAGATGCCCGCAAGCTGCTGGCAGCCAAACTGTGAACAATAATCTGTTCTGGATAGTTGGAGCTTACCTGTTAGGCTCCATCCCCACCGGGCTGTTACTGGGCAAGCTGTACGGGATTGACGTCCGCAAAGAAGGCAGTGGCAACATCGGTGCCACTAACCTGTACCGCACAGTGGGGCGTAAGGTGGGCATCATGACTCTGGTTGGTGACTGCCTGAAGGGGTTGCTGCCGGTGGTTTTGGCCTGGAAGCTGGGATTGCTTGAGCCGATGCAGGCCTGGATAGGACTGGCTGCCTTCTGCGGCCATGTTTTCTCTGTTTTTTTGCTGTTTAAGGGGGGCAAGGGGGTTGCCACCGCCCTGGGGGTTTTTCTTGCCCTGGCTCCCCTGGCAGTTCTGGGGGCGCTGGCAGTATTTGTCCTGCTGGTGGCTATCTGGCGTTACATCTCATTGGGATCAATAGCTGCGGCTGCAGTCATGCCGTTGATCATCTGGTTCATGCCCCATACACAGCAGCTGCTGATTGCAACCGCCCTGATCGCTGCTGTTGTCATAATCAAACATCACACCAACATCAGCCGTTTGATCGCAGGAACGGAAAGCAAGTTCAAGGCCTGATAACACTACAATGGCAGCTCATAGGGCAGCTGCCGTTCCTCTCCTGACTCCATAACTTCTCTAAACTGATTCACCAACCGGTAGGTAATCCCCCACAGTACCGCCTTATCCGGCAGGCCCAGGTCAATCGCCGGAGCCTCCAGCAATTTCCCGCCAAAACGGACCTGCGCCGTCAACTGACGTTGCGGGGCAGCCAGCTCATGCAGGGCAAACCAGAAGATATCATGTACCTCGTGAGACCATACCAGCTCGACCGGTTCAGCCAGGGCATAGACAAAACAGGAGACCCGCACCGGAAGATTGGCACCCACAATATCCGATAACCTGCCCAGGTAGCAGGCCCCGGAAAGATCAATCCCCACCTCTTCCATGGTTTCCCGCTCGGCAGTATGGCGCAGGGTTGCGTCAACCGGGTCACGACGACCACCGGGAAAGCCGATATTACCGGACCAGGGATCATCGGGATGGTGGGCCCGCTCGATAAAAAGCAGCTCCTGGATATCCCCGGTCTGCCGCAGGACAAGTGCAACAGCGGCCGGCTTACGGTCATCAGCAAGCGATGCGTCAGCAGCCATGCTACGGCCAAGCCTCCGGGCTATCTGTTCATACCATGCAGTTTTAGACATGACCGCACTGTACACCGCTTCTCACTACCTGCGCAAGAATCCGTGACACTCCCTTGATATTCCAGATAAACACGGTATACTGCTGCATCTGTCAACTCCACTGAAAGTGAGCGGCTATGACCATCCGCACACAGCTCATCATCCTGGTGCTGGTACCCCTTCTGTGCGGTCTGACTGCGGTGGGGGGGGGAGTATACCTTCAGCGCATCACACTGCTCACTGCCAAAGCCACCACCCAGACCACCCCCCTCACATCAGAACTCAATGATTTTATACAGTTTCTTCAAGAACCTGCACCTGGCTCCGGAAAAACGGCCAGGTACCATTTGCAGGCGGCCCGTAACCGGATCAGTAGCCTGACTGTTGACCTGAAGCCTTTTCACTCCACTGCAGACGAACTGAAACTGATTAAACAGTTACATGATGGACCACAAAAACTTTCAAAACAGCTTGATCAGATTACGCGGGGCAACAGCAACCTGTCCAGCCGTGGCGCTGCAATGCTGGCACAGGAAATCAAGGAATTTTTCCCGATACTTGACCAGTTGCACAGCTACTATGCCCACACCCTGCAGACACGCAACCAGCAGATTAACAGCCTGAACCGGATACTACTGCTCACGGCAACGGTCTGGCCGCTGCTCTTCTCGTTAGTGCTGTATCGCACCCTGGCCCGCCCACTGTCACAGCTGAAAGATGCCGTGGCCGCGCTTACCCGTGGCGAACTCTCCTATCGGCTTACCTGTCAGTCATCAACTGAACTGGGCCGCCTGGCAACCGCCTTCAACAAAATGACTGAGACGCGCCAACGGGTGGAAAATACGGCCAAGGACACCGAATCGCGCCTGAAAGATATCTTCGATAATCTGCATATGATAACCGTCTGCCTTGAAACAAACGGCGCCATCAATTACTGCAATGACTACCTGCTGCAGGTTACCGGCTACAGGCGTCACGAATTGATCGGCAAGAACTGGTTTGATCTTTTTATACCGGAGCCTGAGCCGGTTAAACAGGTCTTCAACCAGATGGTTACCAAAGGCGAGATTGTCCATCACTTCCAGAATGCAATCCTTACCAAATCAGGGGCATTGCGGATGGTATCCTGGAACAATACGCTGACCCATGACAGCCTTGGCAGCATCTCTGGTGTTACCAGCATCGGCAGCGACATTACCGAACAGCATGCGACTGAACAGTCCCTGGAACAAAGCCAGCGCACACTCCGTTCGTTGGTTGATGCCAACCCTGAATCGCTCTACCTGGTTGACCGTACCGGAACCATACTGGTTGCCAATACCACCTTTGCCCGTCGTGTTGGTAAAGAGCTCAGCCAGATCATCGGTAGTCATCTGGGTGAACTTTTCAGCCAGGAAGTGGCACAACAGCGTCGTGATAAGATAGAAGAGGTCTTCGCAACCGGTCTGCCATTGGTGTTTAGCGATACTCGCGACCTCTGGCAGTTTGAACATCACCTGAACCCGGTCAGCAGGCTGGACGGCAGCGTTACGTCGGTCTCAATCCTTACCATCAATGTGACCGAACAGCGGCGTACTGCCGGAGATCTTCAAAAGGCAAACCAGTTATTACAAAGCAACAACGAAAAGCTTGAACAGCGGGTTGCCGAACGGACGGCAGAACTGGCCCGCCTGAATGAAGAACTGACGCAGGCCCGGGATGCAGCTGAGGGGGCAAGCCGCTCAAAAAGCGAATTTCTGGCCAATATGAGCCATGAAATCCGTACCCCCATGAACGCCATCCTGGGGTTAGTGCATCTGGCCCTGCAGACTGACCTGAGCCACAAGCAGCGTGAATACCTGGAAACCGTCAGTAATTCAGCCCAGTCGCTGTTGGGGATTATCAATGATATCCTTGACGTATCAAGAATCGAATCAGGTCGATTCCAGATGGAGAAAACCGGCTTTTCTCTGGAAGGGGTTGTGGCCCGCTCCATTGCCCTGCTGGCACTCAAAGCCAAGGACAAGGGGGTAGCGCTTGAACAGCAGGTAGCTGCTGATGTCCCGGATGCCCTTGTTGGAGACCCGCTGCGCCTGGAACAGGTGCTGGTCAATCTGCTGGGCAATGCGGTTAAATTTACGGACAGCGGTACCATCATACTGCAGATTCAGCGTGGAGCAGTCCAAAACAATCCTGACCAGCTGATGCTTGAAATCAGCATCAGCGACACCGGAATCGGCATGGATGAACAGACCCTTGCCCGCCTGTTCAAACCGTTCTCCCAAGGAGACACCTCCACCACCCGAACCCACGGCGGAACAGGGCTGGGCCTAACCATCTGCAGGCATCTGGTGGAAATGATGGGCGGCAACATCAGTGTCACCAGCAGTCCGGGTAAAGGCAGCTGTTTCCAGTTCAGTGCTATTTTCGGCATTAACGCAACCGTTTCGACGCATCGAGGCGCCAAGGCGGATCGGGCCGCCCTGATTCAGCGCTACCAGACGTTGAAAGGGCTCCACTTGCTGGTGGCGGAAGACCATCCGATCAACCGCCAGATCGCCCGCGAAATCCTTGAAGCTGTTGGCATACAGGTTGAAACCGCAGACAACGGTCGTGAGGCCGTCGCGTTTATGCAGGACCATGGTGACGGTATGGACCTGATCCTGATGGATATCCAGATGCCGATCATGGACGGTTATGAAGCCACCCGCGAGATCCGTCAACGTTACAGCCGCAACCGCTTACCGATTGTTGCCATGACAGCCCACGCCTTGAACGAAGAACGTGAGCGGTGTCTTTCCTCAGGCATGAACGAGCATCTTGCCAAGCCGATTGTTGTTGAAAAGCTGTACGAGCTCCTGGCACGCATGACTGACCGGATACCTGAAACAGCTTCAACGAACGAAGCGGCTTCTGATGCGGCTGACGGCTTGTCCGATCAGCTGCCGGAACTGCTGCCCGGCATTAACCAGGAAGCCGCACTGGCACGGGTGAACGGAAACAAGCGGTTATTGGGACAGTTGATCCGGCTGTTTGCCCAGGAGCAGCAAGGGATAGCATCAGAGGTCCGTCAGCTGATGGCAGACCATGATCTGGCCTCAGCTGCCCGGTTGGTGCATGGCCTGAAAGGGGTTGCCGGGAATCTGGCTGCAGACCGGCTCCATATTGCCGCTGGCAACCTTGAGTCAGCACTGAAAAAACAGGACGCGAAAGCGGCAAAGGCATTGCTCCCCCTCTTTGAAGCCGCCCTTGCTGAAGTCTGCGCCACAGCCACCCTGCTGACTGAACCAGCAAAAGCATTTTCTGCTTCAGGCAGCGGTTCCCCTGCTGAAATTGCCGCGCTCCTGGGTGAACTGCAGCATCTGCTTGAACTACATTCCCTGGATGTATTCACTCCGCTGCAGCGCCTACAAGGTCTGCTGCCTGCTGAAGATGATCGTCCCTTGCTGGCAGCGCTTACCGATGCAACACAACGTCTTGACTATCAACAGTCATTGATGTTACTGCACACACTGGCTGAAAAAACAGGCACCTGCAAGGAGAGTCCGTGACACCGGAACGTGATGGAAAATTGATGATCCTGCTGGTGGATGATGCCCCTACCAACATTCAGATGCTGAATGAAACGTTGAAAGACGGCTATCACCTTTTCTTTGCCACCAGTGGCCGCGACGCCTTACGGATTGCCTCAGAATCAGTGCCTGATCTGATCCTGCTGGATGTGATCATGCCGGAAATGGATGGCTATGAGGTCTGCCGAAAATTGAAGGCTGACCCTATTCTGCGGAACGTACCAATCATCTTCATTACCGCCATGAACCAGCAGGAAGACGAGGCGATCGGTCTTGAACTGGGGGCGGTTGACTACATCACCAAACCGTTCAATCCAACCATTGTCAGATTGCGGATTCGTAATCAGATAGAGCTGAAGCGCCAACGGGACCTGCTGGCCCGGCTCTCGCACCTTGACGGTCTTACCACAATTCCCAACCGTCGAGCTCTGGATGAGGCCCTGGAACGGGAATGGAGGCGTGGTACCCGATCTCTGAAACCATTGTCACTTCTGATGCTTGATATTGACCACTTTAAGGCCTACAACGACAGCTGCGGTCACCTGACCGGTGATGACTGTCTGCGTAGCTTTGCCCAATCCCTGAAGATTCCGCTGGGACGGGCTGCAGACTTTGTCGGCCGCTATGGCGGTGAGGAATTTCTGGCAATTTTGCCAGAGACAGATGAAAAAGGCGCCATGATTGTTGCCCGCGAGATTCAGGAAGGGTTGGCAGAGCTTGCCATCCCCCATCCGGCATCCCCCCTGGGAACGACTGTTACGACCAGTATCGGCATTGCCACAGCAGTTGCCAACCGGGAGCACGAGCATTCCTGGCTATTGCAAATGGCGGACAACGCGCTGTATCAGGCCAAGCAGGAAGGACGCAACAGGATTGTAGCCGCTCCTCTGCTTTCCAGCTGATCCCCCATGCCCAAGGAACTGACCCACTGGTGGCTGGCAACAGAGGCAGTACAACAGCTACCCTTTGACTGTGCTACCCGGCGCCTGCTGGAAGAACATCAGGCAGCCTATCTGGTGGGGGCAGTCCTTCCCGACACCCTGCTCCATCTGGTTCTGGGCCGCTGGAGTGCCACCGCCCTCCAGTTATCCCGCGACTTCCATCAACCACCAGATAACAGCTTCAGACCCCTGCTGACATTTGCAGAAAAGACCTCTCTGCCCCCTGGCGTGATTGCCTGCCTCCTGGGCGTAGCCAGCCACATCGAGGCGGACATTGTCTTCCACCCTTACATCTGCGCTTTGGCTGGCGATCATATCGGTCACCATTACCAGCTTGAGACGGAACTAGACCTGTATTTGCTCTCTGAAGGGAAGAAACCACCGATTTGGCGACTGGATGAGTTACTGAACAGAGAGGTCAGTGGTCAGGCGTTCATAGTGCTGCGCGGGGTTTTTGACCCGGAAGGAAGGCTGCCCGACGAGGTACTGCAGCATGCGGTGCAATTGCATAGACAGATTCAGGGGATGTACGGAACACCAACCTGGCAACTGCTGGCATGGCTCCTGGGACTTTTGCCAAACTACTGGCTGCGCTCTTTTCAGAAGCTGTTCTACCCCTTTGACTGGCAACGGGGACGTTCAAAAAACTGGCCTGACCGCTGGCACCATGCGGCAACCGGTCAGGAGCGGGGCGACACACCAGACGGACTTATGGTTGACGCATGCAGCAGAATCACAGAATTACTCCGCAAGGTTGATCATCTGGGCATTGTCCAAAGCTTCAGAACCCATCCCGGTGAAAACCTCATTACCGGGCTGCCTGCTCTTCCCGTCCATACTCCCAGAGTAACCGCCGCAACTGCTCCGTCGTAATCGGTTTGGGCAGATAGGCATCCATGCCGGCATCCAGAAAGCGTTGTTTATCACCACTCATGGCATAGGCGGTCAGCGCAATGATAGGTATATGCCCGCCCTTTTCAGCCTCGGTGGCCCTGATAATTGCGGTGGCCTGCATACCGTCCATCTCCGGCATCTGGATATCCATCAAAATCAGGTCAAAGGACTCCTGGCGCCAGGCATCAACCGCCTTGCGACCGGTATCGGCAAAACGGACCCGATGTCCCTCCATCCGCAGAATTGCCTCCATCATCTTGCAATTCACCACAGAATCTTCTGCCACCAGAATCCTTAAGCGACGACAGAGCCCCTGTGCTTCGTCCCGGGCTGTACTGTCACGTTCAGAGGCTTCTCGCCTGCTGATCTGACAGGGAATGCTACAGGTAAAGATACTCCCCTCACCAATCCTGCTTTCAACCTTGATGCCCCCCCCCAGCATCTCTGCCAGGTGACGTGAAATTGAGAGTCCCAACCCGGTACCGCCAAATTTACGGGTAGTGGAGAGATCCTCCTGCACAAAGGGGGTAAACACCCGCTCAAGATTTTCTACCATGATCCCTTTGCCGGAATCACTGACCATCAGTTCCAGCAGCATGGTATTCTCGTCAAGACTGCTACCGGACAGCCTCAGCCGGATAGCACCCTGCTCAGTAAATTTAAGGGCATTGGAAAGCAGGTTTACGCCAATCTGTTGAATCCTGGCCGGATCTGACACCAGTAGCCCCGACAGATTTGCAGACAATGAGACCTCAAAACGCAGTCCCTTTTCCCGCACAATCGCACCAAACATCCGTTCAAGCTGATTGACCAGCATGCGCGGTTCAAAGGGGACCTTGACAATCTCCAGCTTACCCGCCTCGATCTTGGAAATATCCAGTACATCACTGATAATATCCAACAGGTTATTGGCAGCCGCCATGGAATCTTTGGCCAACTCCTGCAGTTCACCGGCTTCCAGACGCTCCACCAGCAGCGAATTGATACCGATAATGGCATTCAGCGGCGTCCTGATCTCATGGCTCATATTGGCCAGAAAGAGACTCTTGGCGTCGTTGGCGCTCTCTGCTGCCTGACGGGCAAGTACCAGCTCCTGTTCCGCCTGCTTGCGCGCTGAAAAATCCCGAACAAAGGCCTGACACGTACCATCAGGCATCATCTTGCTGTTCATCTCAATCGGCACCAGGCTGCCATCCTTGCGCAGCAATATCCGCTCATGCATGACTGTCTGGCCAAGTTTAAGCAGATCATAGCGCAACGGTAGCCGTTTACACTCCTCTTCGCTGAACAGCTGACTGAGGCTCATACCTCTCAGCTCTGTCTGCGAATAGCCGGTCAACACCTCTGCCTGCTGATTGGCACCAATGATAGTTCCTTCAGAATCCCCCTGCAGAATTGTATCAGCTGCCAGGTCGATCAGTGTGCGAAAGTGTTCCTCATTTATCCTCAGTTCTCTGGTTCTGCGGGCGACCATTCTGCGCAGCCCCCAGTTCCAGAACAGCAGCAACAACGCCACAAGCACCACACCACCAACCACCAACCAGAGCCAGCCATAGTTAGGGTCTATAAAACTGCGCAGGACCTTCATGATGACATTTCTCCTGAACCAGCACGACCTTTCAATTTCAGCTCTCCCCGCTGTAAGCAGTGCACCAGTTCAAACCCCAGCAGCACCAGTAACCAGCTGGTATAAATCCATATCAACAGAAACGGCAGTAATGACAAGGCACCGTACATGGCATTGTAACGAGCAACGCCAAACTGAAACCGAAAATAGATGCCATGTGCCAGCTGCCAGCAAGCACCGGTGATGACAGCTCCAATCAGTGCCGAGCGGAACTTGACACGAACCGCTGGCAGCACCAGATACAACAGCATCAGCATCAGTGAACTGCAGAAAAACGGGGTAAGTCTGAAAAAAAACAGGAGCCCCTCACCGATCTGGGTATTGTCGATCAGCCACTTGACCAGCCACTGGCTCTGCAGTACCGATGTCATGCCAATTGCCGCAGCAAGCAACATTGGAGCAGACACCAGAATCAGCAGGTAGTCCAGACTGCGCCTGAGTATGCTGCGGTGTTCAACGACTTCCCCTATGGCATTAAACGATTCCCTAATACTCTCCAGTATAAAAAACAACGTAGCAATCAGTACCAGCGTACTAAGCGAACCAATCCCCGCAACCTTGGCATTACGAACAAACTCATGCACCTTAACGGCAGTGGAACTTGCATTGCCCGTTAACTGCTGCAGTATGTACGGTTCAAGCAACGCCTGTATCCCAACCTTTTGCAGGACAACAAAGATTAACGCCAACACCGGGACCAGTGCCAGAGAGGTATCAAATGAGAGTGCAGAGGCACGCAGCATTCCCTGATGGCTGTTAAAACGTAGCCACAGGGAATGTGCGGTAAAAAAGACCTCCTTAACACCTCTGGAGGGCATGTCGTTAGAGCAACGCCTTTGCAGCTGCAATAACGGCAGCGTAGTCAGGCTCGCTGGTTACCTCCGGCACCTGCTGGATATACCGGATAATCCCCTGGGCATCCACCACAAAGATACAGCGTGCCAGCAATAACAGTTCCTTGATTAGCACACCGTAATTCTGACCAAAGGAACGGTCACGGTAATCGGACAGGGTAACCACCCGTTCAATCCCGGCAGCACCGCACCAGCGTTTCTGGGCAAAGGGCAGATCAAGACTGATCGTCAGCACTACGACATTTTCCGGCAGTCCGGCTGCTTCCTGATTAAATTTGCGGGTTTCGGTATCGCAGACCGGTGTATCAAGTGAGGGAACTGCACTGATAATTCTGATCTTACCGGCATGGGTAGCAAGGTTGACCGGGGCCAGCGTGGTATCGACAACATTAAAATCAGGGGCCTTGTCACCCACCTTCAACTCGGTACCAAGCAGGGTCATGGGATTGCCTTTAAAGGTGATTACGCCGCTACGCTCGTTCATGCTGTACTCCCTTTCTACGGTAGTTTAATAGGTATCAGCATACGATTGACGACCTGAATGTCAAGCTACAATCAGCTAAAGACAGCTCTTTGACCTGTATCAATGTTTTTTTCCACAGACGACGTTACAGTTGGACAACATTACAACAGCGGGGAGGGAGCAATCCATGAACAGCAACAATGGTCTGATCGGCACAGCCTTTAGCATGAATGAACAGATAAACTACCAGAGCGGTTCAGTGGTAAGCAAAACCTTGATCGACAAGAAGATCGGTACCCTGACCCTGTTTGCCTTTGATGCCGGCCAGGGGTTATCGGAACATACCGCACCGTTTGACGCCGTAGTGCAGATTGTTGACGGCACTGCCGCCATTACCATAGACGGCACGGTGCATCAGGTGCAGGCAGGGGAAATGATCATCATGCCGGCCAATCTGCCTCACTCACTCAAGGCCGAGGTGCCGTTCAAGATGTTGCTGGTGATGATCAGGGCTTAACGGCAGACCGTCTCATTCTTTTGCATCACCTTGATCTCACCGGTATCCATGTCGTACATCCAGCCATGCACAGAAAGCTTGCCATCCAGCATGGCACGACGGACAAAGGGATACTCCAGTAGATGTTCCAGCTGCAGCCGGACATTTTCTTCTTCAATCAGACGACGACGCTGATCATCGGAGACCTGCAGCCGCAGTGAACGCAATTTTTCATCAACCCGCTCTAACGCCTTATAGGCATTGTTCAGCCAGATCGGGATATAGCGATCATCAGGGCTTTCATTGACCAGGGCATTGATGCCGCCACAGTTATAGTGACCACATACAACGACATCAGGGATTTTCAGGTGATTGATGGTGAATTCCAACACCGCAGACAGGTTCCAGTCATTGGTGGCAACAATGTTACCCACATTGCGATGCACAAAAACCTCACCCGGTCTGGTTTGCGTGATGGTATTGACCGGCACACGGGAGTCAGAGCAGCCAATCCAGAGTACCGTTGGCCGCTGGTGTTTGGACAGTTCGGCAAAATAATCCTTTTCCCGGTCAAAGACATCGGAAACAAAGCGTTTGTTGCCTTCCAGCAGCGTGGTAATCATGGCTGTCCCTCCCGTGGGGCGGTATGGCGGGAGTTACTTCACAAGTTTGGAAAGTTTCTTGAATGAGTCAGTACCTGCAGCTTTAAGCCACTGAAACAACACCGACTCCGTGCAGGTGATCACGGCTCCGGCCTGCTGCATCATCCCTATGGCAGCCTGCTTGTTCTGTCCGGAACGACTCATGACCGCATCCTGTACCAGATGCACCACATAACCGGCATCAAGCAGTTCAATCACCGTCTGGAGTACGCAGACATGGGTCTCCATGCCGGTAATGACAATCTGCCGTTTCCCGGTAGCTCTAATCGCCTCAACAAACTCATCACTGCCGCAGCAGCTGAAGGTCATTTTTTCAAAGCGTGACGCCCCTGATGCCTTTTCCTGCAGCTCCGGTAAGGTTTCACCCAGCCCCTTAACATATTGTTCTGTAATCACAACCGGCACCTGCAGTTCTGCTGCAGACTCAAGCAAAACAGCCGTACTGGCAACTAAACCGGCCAGCACCTGCGGGTCCATGGCTTTACAAAGTCGTTCCTGCACATCAATCACCACAAGCACAGAATCCTCTGCATGTAAAAAATACCCTTGCCGAATGGTCGTCATAGCCACCTCCATTTTTTATAACTTGATTATATAATTATTCATTAAGCAGCGCAAGGGATAGCTCTACTGCAACACCAAATACTAGAAATATTGTTTTATTATACTACAGCACTATCGCTACTATCCACCCCGTCCTGCTCCTGAATCAGCACAAACGGGCTCACCACCAGCATGGAGAACGACTTGGTAGGTGCAGCATTCCAGACAGCAATCTGTTCAGCGGTCGGTTTTGACAGCAGAGAGGAAGCCAGCCAGGTTTGTACCGTAGTACTATCGTCAGCAACAAGCCGTTCACCCACCTCAGCCAGTTCCAGCATCCCCTCAACCAGTATCAGCGCCCCCCGTTCGTTATGGGCCCGCAACCACTGCCATTGGGCGGTATCAACCTGTCCTGCCAACCCCTGCGTGGCATCATCCAGCATACAATCTCTCCCCCTTTTGTTAAAATTGCAGTTAAAACGCTATTTGCCACTTGAATCATCGCTGTTTTCTGCTTAAATGTGAAGACAAACCTTTTTCAAGGAGCCGCCCATGGCCTTTTCAGGTGATCTGGAACACCTTTCCATTGTTGATGTGATCCAGTTACTGCATTCTACCCGTAAAACCGGAACGTTAAAGGTGGAGGGGCGCAAGGGAGACATCCTGGTTGCCTTCAGCGAAGGTTATATCGTGGGTGCAAGCCATTATTCAAAAGGGGCCCTGATCGGCACCATTCTTCTGGAAGCCGGAGTAATCGATGCCGAAACACTACAAAAAGCCCTGGATATCCAGAATAAGGCGGGAGAGGATCGCAAACCGCTGGTTGCCACCCTGCTGGAAAACGGGCTAGCAGACAGAGATGCCGCCTACCGTGGCCTTGAAAGCCTGATTGAGCTGGCAATTGTTGAGATACTGACCTGGAAAAAAGGGAATTTTGCCCTGCAGGTTGATGAAATACATATCTGCGATGAATTTCGCTACTTCCCCGACAATCTGAACCAGGAATTCACCCTGCCAACTGAACATATTCTGATGGATGCCCTGCGGATCTTTGATGAAAAGATGCGCGACGGACTGCTGCAGATGGAGGAGGAACAGAGCGAAATCAGCGTACCGCCTGCAGAAACACCGGAGAGCACCACGCTCCTCTCTGCAGATGACCTGGGCCTGGGCGATCTCGACTCTGTTAAACGCAAATTACCAGCTTTTCACGAAGCGCTGAAGGACCAGCCCACCTCAGACCTGCTGCAGTCCAAGTTTAATGCGGTCCTGAAAGACACCAGTGCCAGCCTGAAACAGGTCACTACGCTGCCGGAAACGGCAAAATTGCTTCTTGAGACAGTGGCAGCCCTTTTTCCACGGGCACTTACCCTGGTGGCATGGGATACCGAACTGGTGGCAGAACGGGGGATAGGGATTACCACTCCTCGCGAAGCGGGACCGGGGCCGGTCATGGGCTTCAAGATTCCGCTCACCTGCGGCAGCCTGTTCCGTTTTATCCTTGACAAAGGGCTCTTGTTTTACGGTAAATCTGAAGACCAGGCTTTAAAAGAATATCTGTACCCGGTTATTGGTACTCCAACCGATCCTACGCTACTGCTGCTGCCGCTTAAGATGGGGAAAAAGGTAATTGCCCTTATTTATGCAGATTTCGGGGAAGAACCTGCTGCTGAAATCAATACCGTACAACTGGAAGGCTGCGCTGAACATGCCGGTATGGCCATTGAAAGCGCCCTGCTGCGTAAACAGCGGGCCACAAAAACCGGCTGATAAGGAACGAACATCATGGACATGAACCTGCTCAACCAGATTTTAGGGATCGCCTTTGAAAAACGGGTCTCTGACCTGCATTTTGAAGTGGATAACCCACCCTTCTTCAGGGCACACGGCCAGCTGATACGTTCAAAGCTGCCTTCCCTCACCTCCCAGGACACTGAATTCATTGCCCAGACCGTGCTTGCCCAAAGCAACCGCAAGCTGCCGGCAGACCTCCGGGAACTCGATGCCGCCTATGCCCTTCCCAATGGCGGCCGTTTCCGGGTCAGCATCTTCCGTCAACGCTGCAGTATCGGCATCGTGATGCGGGTGATTCCCCCTTACATTGCCGCCTTCAATGAACTGAATCTGCCGCCAATTCTGGGTGAGATCTGTCAGTCACCCAACGGCCTGGTTCTGGTTACCGGTCCTACTGGCAACGGTAAATCCACCACGTTGGCCTCCATGCTCCAGTACATCAACCAGACGGACAGCTTCAACATCATTACCATTGAAGATCCGATTGAATTTCTGTTTGCCTCGGACAAAAGCTGCATCATCCAGCGGGAGGTGGGGATTGATACCGGCAGTTTCAGCGCTGCCCTGAAGGCCGCCCTGCGAATGGACCCGGATGTGATCATGGTTGGCGAAATGCGGGATCTGGAAACCATTGATTCCTGTATCAAGGCGGCCGAAACCGGACACCTGGTTTTTTCAACCCTGCACACCCAGAGTGCCGCTTCAACCGTGAACCGCCTGGTGGGCCACTTCCCGCCTGATTCTCAGGAGGTAGTCCGCCAACGTCTGGCTGACATCCTGGTGGCCACCGTCTCCTTACGCCTGATTAATGACAAGACCGGCGAAAAGGTCTTGCCGGTGGTAGAAATCATGCGTACCACCACCACCATTCAGGCCTGTATCCGCGAAGGACGTTTCGATGAAATCGAAAAGCATATAGAAAACGGACGGACCCAGTATCAGATGCAATCCCTTGACCAGCATCTAGTCCAACTCTGTCAGCAAGACCTGATCACCTTTGAGCAGGCCAAACGAATCACCCGCTCCATGGATCTGGAGCGGAAACTGACCTTTACCGGAGAATAGCAACGCCATCACAAGGAGGATTCGCTATGAAGTTCGTTAAACTGCTGGCCTTGGCACTCTGTGCCAGCTTAGCCATGGTTCCAGTCTGCAGTGCCGATGAGAACGTGGAAGAGCTACTGCAACCCCAGGTCTATGACCTTGGTGAGACACCGAAACCACCACCGGTCAAGATTAAGAAACAGACCCCACCTCCAAAACCGGCACCGAAACAAGAAGTGGATAAATTTGTGGTAGCCCCACCTCCGCCCCCACCACCGCCACGCTATGAGGCCCCACCGCCCCGGCCGACTCCACCACCGCCGGTCATGGGAGATGACAGCCACTTCATCCAGGGTGATGATTACTTTATCCAACGCCACGGCCTGGAGGGGCACACCTGGATTTATGTTGAACTGGCTAAAATGGTCAACAGCCCCGGCTCTAACACCAAGGGTGAGGCCGAGTTCATGAAAGTCAGGGATGGCAAAAACTACTGGACCAGCCACTACTGGCAGACCCGAATCGCCTTCCAAAGCGAACTGCGTCTTGGTTTGAACGTGATCATCTTTGAAGGCAACCATCGCAACAGCATCTATGATGCCCCGGAAAGAAAAGATCGCGCTCGCGGCAGCAGTTGGTTTATGGCCCGCATCACCGACATGTCAGACATGTACAAAGGCTATGTCACGGTCTCCGGCAATTACAAGGTCAGCCTGCGCAACATGCGGGTAATCGTACACTGAACTGAAATAGCAGAGTAGTATCGAAAAAGAAAACAGGGGGCGTCCAATCAGGACACCCCCTGTTTTCTTGTTAGCTGTTTCCAAGCGCAGTTAAAAAGTATACGCCCATAAAAAATAAAAAAACAGACTGGAAAATTATCCTGTTTATGTCGATACTGTACTTAACGGTAGCGCTAACCGGAAGAGCAGAAGGCACCAGAACGACGAGCAGGAAAGGTGATCTGCATCCAAGATGTACTCAGCGAACATAGTGATCCACAGCACCTGTCCGGTGGGACATAACCACCGGAACTCCCGTGAAACAGGGATTCAAGTATTAGAGGCCCGCGAACCATCGCGGGCCTTTCACGTTTGTGTAGTAGACAAAATCTGTGCTATTGCTCTTCACCTTACTTTTTTCTGATTAGCACCGAGATTCAGAATTTCTCTTCTCCATGGGGGAGAAGGTGGCCGATGGCCAGTTGAGGGGCAGCAGCGTCTTGAAATGAGTCTCTCCCCCCTCACCTGGCCCTTGAACAATTTTCAAATTTTTTTAACCAATAGCCTGATCAGCCAGGGTCTTGATCGCTTTGTCAAGGAACTGGTCACCCCTCTGAGCCATGGGATCGGCGAGGCCTGGCATAATAAACTCCTGCAAATATCGCTGGAAACTATCGTTGACAGGCTGAGTTTCCATAGTAGTATTTTAGTATCCTGTGCCCCACCGGAGTTGTACCATGGATAAAGCCCTTCCTGATAACGCCTTGAAAACGTTCTGGTACGCAATTACTGCAGTGCTGGTATTAATTGGCTTATACATCGCCACGATATACCACTACCTGCTCTTTCACACCCTTGTTGAACTGTTCGGTATTGCCATCGCCTTTGTCATCCTGATTCTGGTCTGGAACTCACAGTGGGACACCAACAACCGCTACCTCAAAATTCTGGGCCTGGGCTATGCCGCTGCCGCCGGGATTGATCTTGTGCATACCCTGGCCTTCAAAGGGATGAACCTATTCAGCGGTTATGATGCAAATCTGCCGACCCAACTCTGGATCGCGGCCCGCTCGATCCAGGCGCTTACCCTACTGGCAGCGCCCCTTGCGGGCAAAAGGCGGATAAACCTGCCGCTTCTGTCAGCCGGATACAGTGCGGTTGCCCTGCTGCTGGTCTGGGCGGCGTTTTCCGGCAGATTTCCGGACTGTTTTGTTGAAGGCAAGGGACTCACCAGCTTCAAAATTACTGCAGAGTACCTGATTGTCACGGCCATCGCTGTTGGCTCATACCTGCTGTACGGCATCCGCAACAGCTTCAAGCCCTCAACCTACCGGATGATCCTGGTCTCCTATCTTTTCACCATCGCCTCTGAGCTTGCCTTTACCACCTATTTCAGCGTCTACGGCCTTTCCAACATGACAGGCCATTATCTCAAGGTCATCGCCTATTTTCTGCTGTACCGCGCCATTTTCGTTGCATCGGTCAGTGATCCTCTTGGTACCCTCTTTAAGGAGCTGAAACAGTCTGAACAGTCTCTGATTGACGCAAAAAACTCGGTTGAGCAGCAGGTAGCCGAACGGACAGCAGCATTGCAGGAAAGCGAAGAACGCTTCCGATTGCTGTTCCATGAGCATGCCGCCATCTTTCTGCTGATTGATCCGGCAACCGGCAACATTGTTGATGCAAACAAAAGCGCCGCAGCATTCTATGGCTATACCATTGATGAACTCAAACAGCTGCACATCGGTAATCTCAACCCCCTCCACCCTGACAAAGTTAAAGAGACAATAGCACTGGCAGTAGCAAGAAAAAGCAATCACTTTGAATTCACTCACCGCCTGAAAGGTGGTGAGATCAGAAATATTGATTCCTATACAACTCTGATCAACTATGGCGACCGCAGCCTGATCTTCTCGATTATCCATGACAGCACTGAACGTATACAACTCCAGAGCAGTCTTGCTGTTGAGCGCACCCATCTGCGAACCCTGGTCAACACCATGCCGGATCTGGTCTGGCTGAAGGATGAAAACGGGGTCTATCTGGCATGTAACCCGCGCTTTGAGCAGTTCTTTGGCGCACCGGAATCCGTGATTGTCGGCAAGACCGACTATGATTTTGTTAGCCGGGATCTGGCTGACTTCTTCCGTGAGAACGACCGCAAGGCCATGGAGGCTGGCAGACCAAGCATAAACGAAGAACTGATCAGCTTTGCCAGTGACGGCCATCAGGAATATCTGCAAACCGTCAAGACTCCGCTGGTTGCACCGGATGGCAGCCTGATCGGCGTATTGGGCATTGCGCGGGACATCACCCGGCTGAAGCAGACTGAAGAAGAGGTACAACGGGATCGTTCCGCTCTTCTGAGCCTGTTGAACAACCTGCCGTTTATGGCCTGGATGAAAGATACTGAAGGCCGCTTTGTAGCGATCAACTCGCTGTTTGCCGAGGCTTGCGGGGCAGCCTCCATCAGCGAGGTAATTGGCAAGACCGACCTTGATGTGTGGCCTGAAGAACTGGCACAGCTGTATCAGGCCGATGACCGTGACGTGATCCTTACCAAGAGCACCAAGAACACTGAAGAGCCGCTGGAAACAGATGGAAAAAGGATCTGGATTGAAACCTACAAGGCGCCGTTGATCGCCCCGGACAACAGTGTTACCGGCACCGTAGGCTTTGCCCGTGACATAACCGAACGGAAACAGATTGAGGAGGCGCTTGCCGCTGCCAAAGAGGCTGCCGATGCTGCCAACCGGGCCAAGAGCGAGTTTCTGGCCAACATGAGCCACGAGCTCCGTACCCCGATGAACGGCGTGGTTGGAATGGCCCAACTGCTTGAGTTTACTGAGCTGACTCCGGAGCAACAGGAGTATGTCAGTGCCATCAAACTCTCGTCAGACAACCTGGTGCAGATCATCAACGAAATACTGGATCTGTCCAAGATTGAAGCAGGCAGGACAGATCTGGAATATACCGATTTTTCCCTGCGCAGGACGATTGAAGAGGTGGTCACCACCCAGATCTCCCGTCTGCACGATAAACGACTGACTCTGCAGAAAGATCTTCCCTCTGATCTGCCGGATCTGCTGCGTGGCGACCAGCTGCGGATCAAGCAGATGCTGCTCAACCTGCTTGGCAACGCCACCAAGTTTACCGAAAAGGGCTCCATCACCATCGCGGTCAGGCTGCTTGAGCAGGATACGCACAGAGCGCTGATCAGGCTGACCGTCAGTGATACCGGCATAGGCATACCGCCAGAACTACAGCAGAAGATCTTTAAACCGTTTGAACAGGCCGACACCAGCACCACCCGCCGCTTTGGCGGAACCGGGTTGGGGTTGACCATCTGCCGCAAGCTGGTTGAACTGATGGGAGGGGCTATTTCCGTTGAAAGCTGCCCCGGCGTTGGCAGCAGCTTCCATCTGGAAATTCCGTTTGAACTGAGCACTTTTACAGCACAACATCAGACGCAGACTGCGAGCCTGCCGGGGAAACCGGCCCGGACGCTCTCGATCCTGATTGCAGAAGATAACCTGATCAATCAGCGCATGCTGGAACTGCTGTTACAGAAAATCGGTCATAGCGCCATCTGCACCAACAACGGTAAAGAAGCGTTAGATCGGTGGCGCAAGGGGGGTGTTGATCTGATCCTGATGGATATCCAGATGCCGGTTTTGGGTGGGGTTGAGGCATTGGAAGCGATCCGTGCCGAAGAAAAGGCGCAAGGCGGTCATCTTCCGGTTATCGCCTTAACCGCCGATGCGTTGAAAGGGACGGAAGAGAAGCTTCTAAAAACGGGCTTTGACGGGTATCTGACGAAACCGGTCAGGACAAAAGATCTGACGGATGAGCTGGTGAGGGTGACGGCTGGCTGAGTTACGGACGCAACGGAGAATAACATCATGAAGATCAGCTCCGGCAACGGAAAATTTCTAAAATATGTTCCAGCAGGGCTTGTTACCTTACTACTGGCAATACTGCTGTCAGCACCGCTGCCGTCCCGGGCAGACAGCTTTTCTGCCGATGTCGGTGCCGGTATGCTGGTGATCAGCAAGTCAGACAATCTGTGGGGCCGGGGCAAGGCATCCATCTCCAGCATCACAGCCAGCCCCCAAAACCAGACCGTTGCCATGGCGATACCGACACTGCTGCTGCGCTACCGCCAGGAGTCCCTGAAAAACACATACTTTCTGGGAGCAACAGAAGAGGATTACGGCCGGGTGGCGATTGGCGTTAAACATGATCTGGAAAAGGGAACCCTTGATGCAGCCCTGTTTTACTCATTTATGGGCAGTGAATGGGAAGACCCTTACACCTTGAACAGGAACTCCACCAGTGTCCAAAATTTTGGACTCAGGGCCGGATGGGAAAAAATTGCCGGTAGCCCGTTCAGCGCTCACTATACGGTTGCTGCAAAGCTGGTGAATAACGACCTGAGCGGAGCCCGTTACCCGGACCTGAAACGGGACGGTACCAAACACCGCCTGGGGATCAGCTATGCCCTCAAGCTGGCCGATTCTCTGACACTCACCCCTTCGCTGGCTTTTGAGCGGGAGATCGCGGAAGGATCTGCAAATCGGTATAATTCTCCCACCGGGGCTATTTCGCTGGTTTGGCGGCTGCAGAATATTACCTGGATCAACAGGGTTTCTGGGTCTTATGCAATCCACGACACTACCAATCCGGTCTTTGGCACAACGCTTAAAGAACCGGGCTACGGCGCCACTTCCCTTGTGCTCTGGAAGAACCCCTTCGATTTCAAAAAATACTGGCTGACCGCCGGTATTGTGTACGAGCAGACCCTTCCCAATATCACCTTTTTTGAAAAACGCTCAAACTACTTCTTTCTGCTGGGCGGTTATGCGTTCTGAGTTTTATAGACACCTTGTCTGGGTAATTATCTTTATCGTTGAATCTACCCGTACCAGGAAGGTTGTAGCACAGCAGGTAGTACACCTTAACATTAAGCAGCATTTGGATATTTTCAAAAAGTTTCGCTACTATTTGATTGCATTTGAATTGGAACAGCCTTGTGCCTGGCCGCCTCCTGGCCCTGCCGTTTATTATCAAGGTGTTGGTGCTACGGCCAGCAACCTGAGCACTATGATAGTTTTGTTTATCAATATTCTGCTAGACACAAATAAGATCTTTATTGTATGCAATCAGCCACGTACTTGACAGACAAGGCTCCCCCATGAACAATGTCCGTACTGGAAAATATCAACTGCTGCGTCAGCGGGCCGAACAGCTTCTGGCAACCGATCCGGGGCGGTTCAGAGCACCTGAACAGGCCGATCTTGTTGGGCTATTGCATGAACTGGCGGTCTTTCAGGCAGAGCTTGAAATGCAGAATGAGGATCTGCTGCTTGCCAATCAGCAGCTTGAAGAGACCAGACAGCAGTACGCACGTTTGTATGAGCAGGCACCGGTTGGATATCTTCGGCTGAATGAGCAGGGCATTATTCTCCATCATAATCAGACCTTCACCGAAATGATCCATTCGGATCAGAACATGCTGGTTAATAAACCGCTGGCAACCCTGTTAACCGCTGAAGATCAGGACATCTTCTATGCCCGTTTCAGCGCACTGTTTAAGAATCCTGCTGGTAAGAATATCGAACTACGCTTCTCTCTACCCAGGGGCAAGACACTTGTTACCAGCCTGACAGCCCGCCGGGATCTGCACTGCATCACCACCGACGCGGTACACCCCACACTTCTCGTTATCATTTCCGACATCAGCGAAATCTGCCGCACCCGTCATGCTTTGGAACAGGCCCGGCTGGAGGCGGAAGGCACCTGTAACCGACAGACCCAACTGCTGGTTGAGACCCGAAAGCTCAGTCATCTTTATCTGCTGCTTTCCCGGATAAATCAGTTAATAGTACAGCATCCGCAACAACAGGTGCTGTTTCAGGGGGCTTGCGATATAGCTATCCAGGAAGGTGGGATAGACACTGCCTGGATTGGAGTTATGGAGGAATCGGGAACACTCACGCCGCTGGCAAGCAGCGGGATGGCGCTTGATCAACTGAACAGTCAGGACATTCGCAGTATTGGCGACCGGTTACGGGAAGGCAGAACCCTTATCAACAATAATCTGCATGATAACGGAGATAGCAGCCCTTGGCAGAGTGCTGCGGTGGCCTGCGGACTCCAGTCAGTGGCGGCCTTGCCGATTAGAGCCAGAAAAGGTCATGCAGGCTGTTTTGTGCTTTATGCAAAGGAACAGAATTTCTTTGATGAGGCAGAAATAAGGCTGCTGGAGGAGATGAGCCGCAACATTGGTCACGCTCTTGATGTGGCTGAGATGGACCGGGAACAGGAGCAGGCCAGGGAACAGTTGAGCTACCTTGCCCGCCACGATTCATTGACCGGACTCAACAACCGGCTGATGTTTTCCAGCCATCTTGCCTTGGCGTTGGAGCGAGCTGCCCGGCAGGGCACCCTGTTGGCCCTGTTGTTGCTGGATCTTGACCGATTCAAGGATGTAAATGATAGCTTTGGCCATGCTGCCGGAGATGAGTTGCTTGTGCAGGTGGCAAAACGGATTACCGGACGGCTGCGCGGGGCTGACAGTACCAGCCGGCTGGGTGGTGATGAGTTTACGGTGGTTCTTGAGGACCTCCATGACCCGCAGGATGCTGCATGGGTGGCAAATGATCTGCTTACACTGGTGCGTGAACCGTTTCAGCTTGCCACTGCTGGCGAGGTTTCGGTGGGTACCAGCATTGGTATCGCCCTCTATCCTGAGCATGGCAGCACCGAACAGGAACTGCTGCAGCAGGCCGATGCAGCCTTGTATCGCGCAAAGGCCGATGGTCGTAGCCGTTTCCGGTTTTTCAGTGAAGAGCTGACCCGTGAAGCACGGGAGCGGATTCAGCTGGAGGCCTCTCTGCGCAAGGCACTGGAGCAGAAGGAGCTGTTGATTCATTTTCAGCCCCAGTTTAATCTGCAGACCGGCAGGATTGTGGGGGCCGAGGCACTGGTCCGTTGGCTCCACCCCGAGTATGGCATGATGCAGCCAGCACAGTTTATTCCGTTGGCTGAGGAGACCGGTTTGATTACCGGACTTGGGGAATGGGTGTTGCGGGAAACCTGCCAGTTGGGGAGTAACTGGCTCTCCCAAGGGCTGCCGCCACTGCGGCTGGCAGTGAATATATCGCCTCAGCAGTTACGCCAGTCAGGTATGGAGCGGTTTATTGCCGACACTCTGCTTGAGACCGGATATCCCGCAGAACTGCTTGAGATTGAAGTAACTGAATCAAGCCTGATGCAGCAGGAAAAAAAAGCAGAGGTGATCCTGAACCGGATCAGTAGTCTGGGTGTCCGACTTGCAGTGGATGATTTTGGCACCGGCTACTCTTCCCTCTCCCGTATCAAACAGTTTCCTGTGCAACTTTTGAAGATAGATCGCAGCTTTATCACCGGTATTCTGGATAACCGGACTGATCAGGAAATTGCTGCTACCATCGTAGCCATGGGACATACCCTGGGATTCAAGGTGTTGGCTGAAGGCGTTGAAACTAAAGAACAACTTGACCTGTTGCGTCAGCTGCCCTGCGACCTGTATCAAGGTTTTTTCTCCGGCAGGCCGATGCCGGCTGAAGAATTATGCTTGGTTTTACAAAAAAACATGATTAATTGTTGAAATCAGTTTGTTTGCCATGCACTGAACATGAGGTATTAGATGAAAAAGAATGCTCCTGCGCCATCGATTGTGCCTGTTTCTACTCCCACCACCATTCACTACGTTGGTATCGGTGCCTCTGCCGGCGGCCTGGAAGCGATTGAGAGTTTTTTTACCAACATGCCGCCGGACAGTGGCATGGCCTTTATTGTGGTGCAACACCTTTCCCCTGATTACAAAAGCCTGATGGTGGAACTGCTCTCCAAGAAGACCTCCATGCCGGTACATCGCGCTGAAGATGCCATGGAGGTACTTCCCAACCACGTCTATCTGATTCCGCCAAAAAAGAACCTGACCATCTTCCACGGCAAGCTGTTGTTGTCCGACCAGGACCATAGCCGTGGGATCAACCTGCCGATCGACCTGTTTCTGCGCTCGCTGGCTGATGATCAGGCTGAACGGGCGGTGGCGATCATCCTGTCCGGCACCGGCAGCGACGGCATGCGCGGAGTGCGGGCCGTCAAGGAAAACGGCGGCATGGTCATGGTGCAGTCCGAAGAATCAGCAAAGTTTGACGGCATGCCCCGTTCAGCCATCTCCACCGGCCTGGCTGATTTTGTACTGCCGCCGGACCAGATGCCCCGGCAACTGCAGGCGTTTATCAAACACCCTTATGTTACCAAGTCAGAACGTTCTGAAAGCCTGCTTAGCAATGAAGACGGGATGATCAGAATTTTTGCACTGCTGAGGGAACGCTGCAAGGTTGATTTTACCTACTACAAGCCCAGCACCGTGGTACGCCGGATTGAACGGCGCATGTCCATCAATCAGGTTGAAGATATCAAGGACTATGTCAACTATATCCTGAGCAACCCCGCAGAATTGACCACCCTCTACCGGGAACTGCTGATCGGCGTCACCAGTTTCTTCCGTGATCAGGAAGCGTTTGATTTTCTTGCCACCAATGTGCTGCCCGACCTGTTTCGTAACGCCACCAGCCGCGAGATCCGCTTCTGGGTAGCGGCCTGTTCCACCGGCGAAGAGGCCTACTCACTGGCCATTTTGGCCCGCGAATGCCTTGAAAAGCTGGGCAGTTCCCATGACATCAAGATCTTTGCCACCGATATTGATCGTGACGCCATTCATTATGCCGCTGCCGGTAGCTATCCGGAGAGTATTGCCGCTGACCTGTCGCCCCGGATTCTGTCTAAATACTTCCACAAGCGGGATGACAACTTTCAGATCGCCCGTACTATTCGTGAAATGGTGGTCTTTGCCCAGCACAACCTGATCAAGGACCCCCCCTTTACCAATATTGATCTGATCAGTTGCCGTAACGTACTGATCTATTTCCAGCCTATTCTGCAACGCAAGGTGTTTGAGTTCTTCAATTTTTCACTGGCTGCCAACGGTGCGCTCTTCCTCGGCAGCAGCGAATCAACCGGCGAAATGGCCTCCTATTTCGATGTGCTTGACCAAAAACTGAAGATTTTCCGCTCAAAAGGCAGAATGAAACCCCTTTCAGACACCCACCTGCCCAGTGTCTCCGACACCCGTTTTCATGAAATGAAGGGGCAGTTTGCCATTGCACGCCGGGCTGTGCGGGCAACTGAAGAAGAACGGGTCATGGAACGTTTCATTGAGGCAGCCAGCGTAGATTATATCCCCTTGGCCCTGGTGGTTAACGAACAGCTTGAGGTACAACATATCTTTGGTGATGCTGCCGGATACCTCAAGCTCCCATCCGGCAAGGTGGTCAACGACATCTCGAAAATGGCGGTCAAGGAACTGGCAATTCCTCTTGCCACGGGCATTCAAAAAGTATTCCGGCAGCATCAGGAACTCCGTTTTTCAAACATCCGGGTCAGCCAGCCGGATGGAAACCGTCTGATTGATATGCGGATTAAGCTGTTACCGGCAAAAAAAGAGCAGGACCATCTGATTGCAGTGTTTATTACCGAAACCAGAAAAAGCGATGCCAGCGATACCGGGCAGCCGGTACAGACCTATGACCTCTCAAAAGAGGCAGAAGATAGAATGCGGGATCTGGAACATGAACTGCAGTTTACCCGTGAAAATCTGCAGGCAACCATTGAAGAGCTGGAAACATCCAATGAGGAGTTGCAGGCTACCAACGAAGAACTGCTGGCTAGTAATGAGGAGTTGCAATCAACTAACGAAGAACTGCAATCCACCAATGAGGAGCTTTTTACGGTCAATGCTGAGTACCAGAGCAAGATTATTGAACTGACCGAATTGCACAACGACCTTGATAACCTGCTCTCGGCAACCCAGATCGGTAATCTGTTGCTTGACGAAAACATGGAGGTACGCCGTTTTTCAAAACGGGTCTGTGACATCTTCAAGTTGCTGGATAGCGACATTGGCCGTCCGATTACCCACATCACCCACCATCTCCTTAATTGCGACCCGATTGCATTGATCAGGGATGTCCAGATCACCTCAAAACCCCAGGAGCTTGAAGTACAGACCCAGGATGGCCGCTGGCGTCTGATGCGGATTGTTCCCTACGCCATCGGCCCCAAAACATTTTCGGGCACGGTGGTCTCTTTTGTTGACATTAACCAGCTCAAACTGGCTCAAGAAAGCGCTTGTGAGATGCAGCAGCTGTTTTCTGACGTGGTCCATTCATCCCCGGCCCTGGTCTGGCTGGCAGACACCAGCAAAGGATGCATCTGGTTTAACGAACCCTGGCTGGCCTTTACCGGGCGAACCATGGAACAGGAACTTGGCACCGGCTGGGCTGCTGGAGTCCACCCAGATGATTTTGATCGTTGCCTGAAAATCTATACGGAGTCCTTTGATCAGATGAAACCGTTTTCAATGGAATACCGTCTGCGCCGCCATGACGGTGTCTACCGATTGCTGCTGGATGAAGGGCGTCCACGCTTCAGGCAGGATGGCAGCTTTGCCGGCTATATCGGTGCCTGTCTTGATATTTCCGACAAGACCTGCCCGTTTGACCAACCCAACTGCATGATGCACGCAGTCCGCTCTGGAGCCCCGAAATGACCTCCCGGAACGAATCAGTTGACTTCATGCAATTACGAAAACGGGCAGAGGCGCTCATCAGCGCAGGTCCTCAGACAACTTGCGACCTGACGCCTGATGAAATCAAGGCACTGGTGCATGATCTTTCAGTGCACCAGATAGAGCTTGAGCTACAAAATGATGAACTCCTACGCGCCCAGCAGCTGATAGAAAAATCGCGGGATGAACTGGCCCGGCTCTACCATCAGGCCCCGGTTGGCTACCTGACTCTCAACCGGATCGGCGTTATAGAACGTTGCAACCTGACGTTCGCCAACATGGTCGGAAAAAGCTGTGAAAAACTGGCTGGCAAGCCTCTGGCAGACCTGCTGGAAGGGACTGATCGTGATATCTTTCTGGGAAGGTTTCGTTCTTTTTTTAACCAGCCGACAGATAAATTCATTGACCTGCATTTCCCTGCGCGGAGTGAATCCAATGGTTTCCACGGACGGATAACCGCCAGCCTTGAAACCAATCCGGCAGAGCAGTCAGACGAGCGTGAAGCTCGTTTGCTGATGATAGTTCAGGATATCTCTGAACAGAGGATAGAATCGTTGATCCGCATCAAGGCTGAACAGACATTGAAGAACCACGACCTTTTTGTCTCCAGGCTACTGGAAACCATCCCGATCCCGCTTTTTTACAAAGACACCCAGTGTCGCTACCTGGGCTGCAATGAGGCTTTTAAAGCGTTTACCGGGCTTACGGAATCACAGATGATCGGTAAGACCGTATTTGAAATTTCTCCACCGGAGATTGCAGTTCAGTACGATGAAAAGGACCGGCAACTGCTGGAGCACCCAGGTAACCAATCCTATGAATGGCAAGTCAGAGCTGCAGACGGAACGTTCAGAACCGTTGTCTTTAACAAGGCCACATTTAATGACATTGATGGCCAATTGGCAGGTATCGTCGGCGCCATACAGGATATTACCGATCTGAAGGATTTACAGCAGACGTTGAAACAGGCAAAGGATGTGGCAGAGCAGGCCAATCGTGCCAAAAGCGAATTTTTAGCAAACATGAGCCATGAACTGCGCACGCCTATGAACGGCGTGATCGGCATGGCTGAACTGCTTTCGATGTCTGAACTTTCTGAAGAACAACAGGAATTTGTAGAGGCAATCAAACAAAGCGGACAGAACCTGGTCAAGATCATCGGCGATATTCTTGACCTGGCAAAAATCGAAGCAGACAAGATAGAACTGGAACACGAAATCTTCTCCCTGCGCTCAACAATTGATCTGGTACTGAACCTGGTCCATCCCCAGGCTCAGGCCAAAGGGCTGATTATTTTCAACCGTGTGGAACCGGAACTGCCGGATTTATTCAGGGGAGATGCAGGTCGGCTGAACCAGATTTTATTGAATCTGTTGGGCAATGCCGTCAAGTTCACCGCACAGGGCAGTATCAGTATAACCGTGCTACCGGGCCAGATTACAGACAGCCGCCTGACACTTTGTTTCAGTATTAGCGACACCGGCGTCGGCATCCCCCATACCAGCCTGCACAAACTCTTTATTCCTTTCACCCAGGTAGACAGCTCAACTACCCGTAAATTCGGCGGCACCGGTTTGGGGTTAGCCATCTCAAAACAACTTGTAGAACTGATGGGGGGGACTATCAGCGTTGAAAGCGTTGAAGGCAGCGGCTCCACCTTCTTTGTCAGACTACCGCTGGAACTGGTCGTAGACACAGACACAGCCTGTGTACCTCTCCCCTCATCCCTGACAACGCCCACCAATGGGCATAATCCGGCTGACTACTGTATTCTTGTGGTTGAAGACAACGAGCTGAATCTTAAAGTACTGGAGCTTATGCTGGCCAAGCTGGGCTACCAGACCAAAACTGCAACAGATGGACTAAAAGCCCTGGAATTTTTAAAAACAGATGCTATTGATCTGGTACTGATGGACTGCAGTATGCCGGTACTTGACGGCTACCTGGCTACTGCAAAAATCAGAGAACCGGAAACCGGCACCCAAAAACCTGAAATTCCGATTATCGCCATAACCGCACGGGCCATGTACGGCGACAAGGAAAAGTGTATCCAGACTGGAATGAACGACTATCTGGCAAAACCGATCAACTGCACCGAGCTTGCCGATAAAATCAGACTCTGGCTGAACCGCGCTTCCTGACACAAACGGTCTGCATCCGCTCCAGAGCCCGCTGCAACAGGCTCCGGGGACAACCAAAATTAAGCCTGACAAATCCCGGCGCTCCGAACGGCGCCCCATCCGACAACCCTACCCCGGCCTGCTCGAACAGGCCGGCCGGATCAGCCCCCCCCAGCCCTTGTCCATCGATCCAGGCCAGATAGGTGGCCTCCACCGGCCAGATTTTCAAGCCAGGCATAGCCTGAACCGCCTCCAGCACCAGATCCCGATTCTGCCGCAGATACATAAGCAATGCCTGCCGCCAGGGCTCGCCATCACGATAGGCAGCCAGGGTGGCTGTATAGCCCAGCAGATTAACGTGGGGCACGATCCCGGTCATGACGTCCCGGAAAGCCTGCCGCAGTTGCTTGTTTGGAATAATGGCAAAGGAGCAACCCAGACCGGGAATATTCCAGGTCTTGCTGGGAGCCTGCAGGGTAATGGTACGCTGGGCCAGTTCCGGCGCAAGGGTGGCAAAGGGAATATGCGGTGTATCGTTGTCCAGCACCAGCCCGGCATGGATCTCGTCAGAACAGACCATCAGGTTATGACGTTCAACCAGAGCAGCCAGCGCCAGCTGTTCTTCCCGACTCCAGACCCTGCCCACCGGATTGTGGGGGCTGCAGAGCATCAACAGCCTGGTCCGGGGGGTAATGGCCTGTTCCAGCACCTCCAGGTCCATCTCCCAGCGTCCCTGCTGCTCAACCAGCGGCACGCTGATCAGCTCTCGCCCAGCCAGACCTGGTGCAGTCAGAAAAGGTGGATATACCGGTGTAAACGTAGCAACAGCATCCCCAGCAACACCCACGGCCCGGCAACTCACATTCAGGCCGCAGACCAGCCCCGGCAGCCAGACCAGCCACTCCGGCTGCACCTGCCAGCTGTACTCATTCTGCAGCATTGCCAGTACAACAGCAATCAGCTCTTTGGGCGGACTGCTATAGCCGAAAACCCCATGCTCAACCCGCTGCTGCAAGGCCTCCAGCACTGCCGGCGGTGAACGGAAATCCATGTCCGCCACCCAGAGCGGAATAATATCCTGCCCCGCATAGCGATCCCACTTCAAGCTGGCTGTGTTACGGCGCTCAATTACGGCATCAAAATCAAACATTACAGCAGCTCCCATACCGTTAATTCAGCAATACTATGCTGGAACTTGCGTCGGGTCTCGCGGATCACAAACGGCAGATCCTGCGGCTCCGCCATCAGCCTGAAACGGGGTGACAGGACCGCCTTCAGGCCGTCAATGCCCCAAACCGGCTCACCTGCTTCACGAAAGCCTCCCAGCCACTCTTCTTTCTTTGCAAACTCTTCTGACCAGCTGTAGGGGGATATGACCACCAATAGCCCCCCAGATTCATCCGCTGATGAATACTGCTTAAAAACCTGCGTGGCGAGTAAAGTCGGTCAATCAGGTTAGCTGCCAGCACCAGATCATAACCGTGGAACTTCTCCGGCAGATTGCAGGCATCGGCCTGATAAAATTGCACCTGTTGCTTGGTCTGCTCAAGCCCAAACTCCGCCAGAGTCACCTCGTGGAATGAGACGATCTCCCCTTCTTCAGGAAAAGCATAGCGTAGATGCCCTTCTTCCTGCATCCGGGCAGCCAGTCTGAAAAAGCGGGTAGAAAAATCCAGACCAGTCACCTGCTCAAAACCGCCTCTAGCCAATTCAAAGCTGGCCCGCCCCACGGCACAGCCCAGATCCAGGGCATGCCCCATCCTGCGCCCCTGCATCAACCCGAGACAGATCTCAGCACAGCTCTTTTGAAAGTTAGGCACGCCAAACTGTTCCGGCCCGTAGTGGGCATGACAGTACTGGGCCGCCAGGCTATCGCTTTCATACTGATCATCATGAATCACCACCGGGGCGCTGCTTTCAACATAACGAAACCCGGCATGCTGGAAGAAATGCCGCCGAAAGGCATACCGCGCATGCCGGGTGGCCTCGTTGCCGGTTGAGATCCAGGAGCCGCCTTTGATCAGATTATGGCGGGTATCAAAGGTGGGGGTGGAAAAGTCATCGTACCAGGGATGCACCGCAAAACCGTGAAACGGGTAGATCGGGGTCTCGGTCCATTGCCAGACATTACCGATCAGATCAAAAAAATCACCCTGCTTAAAACGATCCACCGGACAGGATGAAGCCCAGTAGGCCAGATTGATATTGCCCGGCGCACCTTCCCACTCTGTTTGATCTGGCAGCTTGCAGAGATCATACAGGCGGTGCCATTCGTCCTCAGTGGGTAAGCGGATCGGTTTCCCAGTCTGCGCTGCCTTCCAATTACAAAACGCCCTGGCCTCCAGATAATTGACCTCCACCGGCCAGTTCCAGGGCATCGGGATCTCGCTGGTCATGGTACGCAGCGTCCAGCCTGCCTCACTTTTGATCCAGAACAGGGGCTGCTCCGCCTGTTTAAACTGACGCCAGTTCCAGCCTTCTTCGGTCCACCACTGTTGTTCCTGATAACAGCCAGCCTCCACAAAGGCCTGAAATTCACGGTTGGAGACAAGGTGCCGGGCTGCCTTGAAGTCATCTACATCCGCACCGTGGCTGCCGTACTCGTTATCCCAGCCATAAAGCGGATGATCTTTGGGCCTGCCCAGTTGTACCGTGCCACCGGAAACCGCCAGCAACTGATTCTGTGGAGGTTCACCAGCCTCAGGACAGATATCCCAGAAAGGCAGTTGCTGCACCTGATCAAGCGGCAGCTGTCGGATCAGGACCGACGAGGTTTCCAGGTGAATCCGTTCATGCTCAATCCCCATCATGACGGCCCACCAGAGCGACTCCCAGCTGATCGGCAGTGTCAACGGCAGTCTGCGAATCAGGCCATCTAGCAACTCCCGTACCTGATCACGATAGGCCTTGACCTCCTGTACTGCTGGCCAGTCATAATGGGCCTGATTCAGGTCATCCCAAGACATCTCGTCCACCCCCACCGCAAACATCGATTCAAAGGCTGGATTAATCCGCTGCTCAATCACCTTGGCAATGATCAGCTTGTTGATAAAAAAAGTCGCGGTGTGGCCAAAGTAAAAGATCAACGGATGCCGCAGCCGGTCTGGCCGCTGATAAAAGGTTTCGTCAAAGCGCAGGGTCTCGTACAGCTTTTCGTCGATAGTAAAGCTGGCATGAAAGTAATCAAGAATCTCCTGCCGCTTCTGCTCTGGATCGCCTCCATCCAAACGTATAGTTCTGATATTTTTCAGATGCATGCCGATCTCCCTCCTTTCCAAGCGCTGATGAAAAATCAGTATAGCTCAACTTTACCGCTGGCACCGCACTGTTACAATAATTTTACTGGACGCTGGCAGCGGTTCCCCGTACCATACGCCCTACTTAAGCACCAACAACAGATGAAAGGCTACAACAATGGCACAGGCAAAAAAAGGCGATAAGGTTCGGATTAACTTTACCGGTAAACTGGAAGACGGCAGCATCATAGAGACAACCCTTGAAGCTGAAGAGTGCTGTACTGATGGCGATTGCGGCGACGATTGCGGTGATGACTGCGGCTGCGAACATGGCCCGATGGAACTGACCATTGGCGAAGAAGATTTCTTCCCGATGGTAGAAGAAGCGCTGATCGGCATGGCTCCCGGCGAGACCAAAACCGTCAGCATCCCTGCTGTAGAGGCATTTGGCGAGTACGATGCCGAGGCAGTTTTCACCATTGAAAAAGAGCTGCTGCCAGAAGACCTGACCCCTGAAGTGGGTGATGATCTGGTACTGACCGGCGAAGATGGCGAAGAGCTGGAAGTAACCGTGGTGGAAATCAGCGACACCGCTGTTACCTTTGACGCAAACCACCCCCTTGCTGGCGAAGACCTGACCTATGAGGTTGAGCTGGTAGAGATTTTGTAGGTTTTTTTAACACAGAGGCACAGAGACACAGAGAACACTTAAGATCTTCACGATTGTTTATCTCTGTGCCTCCGTGTCTCCGTGTTAAACTGCATTTTGATCATGTCCTTCCCCTCAAGCTCCCACAAACTTCCCTGGTTCCCTGATACCACCCCCTTGATGCTGGCTCCGATGCAGGGGCTGACCAACCGTGGTCTGCGTCACCTCTTTGCCCAATGGGTCAAGCCGGACACCCTCTTTACTGAATTCATGCGGGTAGCCCCCGGTGAGACCAGCAAGCGGCTGGCTGCTGCTGACCTGCGGGAAATTGTGGCAACAGAAGAAGGCGTCCCGCTGGTGGTGCAGCTGATCGGCCATGGCACTGAGGCGTTGGTTGCCGCTGCCCGAGCCGCACAGACTGCCGGAGCGGCCCATATCAACCTGAACCTGGGCTGCCCCTTTGGCCGCATGACCACCGGCCTGACCGGCGGAGGTATACTTCAACAGCCTGAACTGCTGCAGGAACTGATCCCGGCCCTACGGGATGTAATCCACGGCAGTTTCTCCATCAAACTACGGGCCGGATACAACGACCCGCAACAGATCTTTTCACTGCTGCCACTGTTTGAGACTGCCGGGGTGGATTTTCTGGTGCTGCATCCCCGCACGGTTGTGCAGGAATACGAAGGATTGGCCGACCACAGCATCACAACCAGGGTTGTGCAGGAAACCGGCCTGCCGGTGATTGCCAACGGAGATGTACGGACCGTGGAAGGTGGGCTGCGGGTATTGGAACAAACAAAGGCAGCAGGTTTAATGCTGGGGCGAGGTGCCATTGCCGACCCGCTACTGTTCCAGCGGATTCGTACAGAAACCGTTAGTCAGCCGGATCGCAGAGAGCGGGCGACCATGTTGCGCCACTACCTGATCGGACTGCTGGAGCGTTATCAAGGGATATTCTGCGGTGAACAGCAGATTTTAGGTAAGGTCAAGACCGTGTTTGCCACCATGGATGATCCTGATTTTGCAAAACAGATCAAGGGACTTAAAAAGGCACGCACGATCCAGCAGTTTTCAAGCTTAGTAGCCCAGTTGGCCTGATGTTGGCTCCGTGATCGGCGCCCGATTCTTGACAACATGCACCTTGATCCCTGCCTGGGTCTCCACCGGGCAGACGTTTTCGCAGATGCCGCAGCCATTACAGATCTCCTCCACCAGATACGGCTCCTTCACGGTTTTCATCACCCCGTCCAGCCCCATTACTCGCACTTCACGGGAACGGATCGCCTTGTCCGGTATCGGGCAGTGTTCCTCGCAGACAATGCAGTCGATCCTGCGGGCAAAGGGTAGACAGTGATTCTTGTCAAAGACCGCCTTGCCGATCACCTGCCGTTTCTTCTCCTCAACAGCCAGATTGGGAATGGCGCCGGTGGGACAAACCTGTCCACAGAGGGTGCAGTTGTACTCACAGTAGCCCAGCCGGGGGATCACCAGCGGGGTATAGATGCCATCGATTCCAGCCTGCCAGGCAGCCGGATACAGAGCGTTCTTGAGGCAGACCTTCATACATTCGCCGCAGCGGACACATTTCTTCAGAAAATCGCCCTCATCCCGTACGCCGGGCGGACGCAAAAGACCGGCCTCCTTTTCAGGCGACCTGAAGCGGACCGGCACAGCCAATAGCAGGCCACCAGCCAGTCCCCCCAGCAGCAGCCTGCGCTGCGGCAGAACCGGTTCAGACAGCTGCAGCGGCCAAGATGGCTGGAAGCTGATCCGCTGGTTGGGACAACCCTGCTGGCACTCCATACAGAGGATACACTCCTCCCGTTCCAATCTGCCCTGATCAAAGGTCGTCGGGCAGAGTTCACGGCACTGGCCGCAATCAGCGCAAAGCCCCGGTGGAATCCGCTTGAAGGGAGAGAACCGTCCCAGCCAGCCCAGCAGGGTGCCCAGCGGGCAGAGATGACGGCACCAGGCCCGGGTCTCAAGCCGTTCCAGCAGGATGATCAGCACCAGCAGCAGGGCAGAGACAAAGGCCAGGGGATAGAGGGTCTCACGGAACGGCAGCAGGTAGCTCTTCAGCAGGCCATAGGCAGGAGCCAGCGTATCGCGCTGTTCACCGATCAGCCCGTACAGGCGCACCCAGCCTTCACGGGCGGTCAACCCCAGCAGGGGGTAGAAAAAGAAGGTCAGCCCCCGCAGCAGGATGGCGATCGGATCAAGCAGCCCGGCCAGATTAAGATTGAACAGCGAGGCAGACAACAGCGGCAGCAGCAACCAGTATTTCAGGTTACCTGCCAGCCAGGGGACCGGTCTGGTGGAGCGCTGTTTGGGCGTCAGCAGATCCAGCAGGGTTCCCAACGGACAGATCCAGCCGCAAAAGAAACGCCCCAGCAGCAGAGTGGCCAGCGTCATCAGAACCGCAGGCAGCAGCAGCCAGCTCCAGGACTTGGCTGCCAGCAGGTAGCTGAACAGCACCAGCGGGTCAGCCCGGAAGAAGGAGTTGACGGCGGCATTGATCTGGTCATGGCCACGGTACTCGGTCTGCAGGAACAGCAGCAGAAACAGTGCCAGAAACAGCAGTTGGCTTATGCGGGCCGTGGTCAATTTCATTAATCAGGCCTTGACCACCTTGATCCGGTCCAGGTTCATCTGGCCCAGACCGCGTTTATGGGCTGCAACCGTCACCGCAATATCAGCCGGTTTCAGACCGAACAGGGTGGTGGCATAGGCGTCGGCAGCCACGATATCGGCAGAGGCGATCACCTTGTTCAGCACCTTGACATCAGCAAGGTTTCCCCCCTGGGGACCGTGGGCCGTCAGGATTCTGGTGGCATCAATAATGGTCAGGTGGCTGCGCAGATGACTGTTCACATCGGCCAGGGCCACCGCAAGGTTACGATGGGTAAAGCCGCGGTTGCCCCCCATCACCCCCATGATGTTTTTCAGCCCCAGGGTCAGCCTGGACAGGCCGTGGTGCTTGGCCACCGGCAGGTTGATAAAGACATTGGCAGCCAGCGCCTCATCATACAGCTCCCACTCCTTCAGGAACTGCCCCTTCAAGGCGGTCATCCTGAACCGCTCCGGTTCAATCTGTTTGCACTCCACCCCTTTAAGCCCCTTCAGCGCCTTTTCAATACCGCTGTTCACATAGCAGCGCCGCGGATCATTGCAGGTATGGTCAAAGACCTTGACCTTTCTGGCACCGGCTGCCAGACACTCCTCCACCACGGCCCGCACCACCAGCGGATGGCTGTTGGCGGCAAACTCAGGTGAGCGGTCCCAGCCCATATTGGGTTTGACCACCACCAGATCCCCGGCCTTGACATAGCGTTTCATACCACCCACCGCGTTGATAGCCCGACGGGTAATGGCCGGGTAGTCAGTCCCTTCGGCCACCGCCACCAGCGACTTATCCTGTGCTGCCAGCAGTTCCTGCACCAGCACCGGTGCCAGTACCGTTGCTGCCCCTGCGCTCTTGATAAAGGTACGGCGATCCATGGTCACCTCCCGGTTAGAATAAAAACAGTGTAGCCCAGACAGACAAAAATGCAAATTAACCCCGAACAGCCTTGACAGGCTGTTATAAGATGCTATCTGAAACATACCGAATACAGGCATACAGGAGTCTTACCGATGCCAGAGAACAGCCCACCACTACCAAGAATGGCCCGATGGACCGTGCTAAACGCCCCATGACAGCCTTCTCCGGCATTTACAGAAGCGTACAGCGGCAGAGCAGTCTCTGGCTTGCTGCGACCCTGTTCCCGATCCTCTGTCTCATGGCGTTCGGTACTTGGCTGAGGTACCAGAATGCTGTCGACGCAGCTGTTACCAAAGCGCACAACCTTACCGGGGTTCTGGCACTGAAGCTTGAGGGTGATTTTACGCAAATTGACGGTGTCCTACGGTTTACTGAATTTATCTTAACATCAGTCCCACAGGATCATCGGCACCATGGTTCAACATCATCGGATGAACAGCAACAGAGTATCAGCCGGCGTCTGCACGAGTTGCAGAAAAGTTTCAGCGGCATACAGGCTATCAATGTCTTTGATGCAAACGGCGATCTTCGCTACTCCTCTCTCTTAACCCGAAAGGCGGTCAACATCGCTGACCGTGCTTTTTTTCAGCAGCTGAAAAACAATCCCCGGGAGCAGACCGCCTTTTCCGATATCATCACCTCCCGGACCACCGGCCTGAAGGCCCTGGCACAGGCCCGCGCCCTGCGTGACAAGCAGGGGCGCTTTCTGGGTGTTGTCAATACGATTATGGATCTGGAGCCGCTCAACCACCTGCTGGCAAGTGTAGACGTCGGCCCCGGTGGTGCCGCTCTATTGTGCCGCAGCGATACCATGGCGTTGATTGCCCGTTACCCCCGCTCTAACGAGGCTGACTTCAACAACCCCTTGCCACTCAGCGACCTGATCCGCCAGCAGGTTTCAGCCGGAAAACGTAAGGGCGAACTACACTACACCGCCAGCACCGATGGCCTACAAAGACTGGGCAGTTTTCAGGTAATGGAGACCCACCCGTTCTTCCTCCAGGTGTCATTTTCAGAAGCCCACTACCTGGCGGAATGGCGCAGGCTGTCGAAGCTGGTTGTTGCCATTGCGGTACTGCTGATCATGGCCGCCCTGCTTGGCCTGAGGCATCTCGTACGCAGCCAGGTTGCCGAACAAGAGGCCCTTGCACACCTGAAAGAGGCAGAAACAGTCGCCGCAATGGGGCACTGGATTCTTGATCTGACCAGCGGCAAACTGAACTGGTCGGATCAGGTCTACCGCCTATATGGGATCGACCTCGGCACACCTATGACGCTGGAGCGGTTTATCCAGGCGGTCCACCCTGATGACCGAACGGCACTGGGTACTGCCTGGCAACAGGCGCTCGACAGCAATGGACTGTACGAAATCGATCACCGTATTCTGGTCAACGGCCAGATACGCTGGGTGCGTGAGAGGGCAGATCTGTCACGTCAGCAGGACAACACGGTAGTCGGCACCGTGCTGGAAATCACCGAACGCAAGCATGCCGAGGAGGAGTTGCGCAATAGCCGGGAACAGTATCAACTGGTTATCGCCGGATCAAACGATGGTATCTGGGACTGGAATTTGAAAACCAATCATCTGTATCTCTCTCCACGCTGGAAGGAACAACTCGGTTATCAGGATCTTGAGCTGCCAAACACTTTCGATTCGTTCAAAAACAAGCTGCACCCTGATGATGCAGCACGAGTACTGGCATTTGCAGAGGACTACCTTTCCAGCACAGAAGGACAGTATGCGCAGGAATTCAGAATGCGTCACAAAGACGGAAGCTGGCGCTGGATACTGGCGCAGGGCACAGAAGTACGGGATACAAACGGAAAACCGATACGAATGGTCGGCTCACATTCTGATATTACCAGCCGCAAAACAGCTGAAGAAGCCCTGAAAGCCGCCAAAGATGCCGCCGATGCTGCCAATCAGGCCAAAAGCCAGTTTCTGACCAACATGAGCCATGAGATCCGTACCCCGATGAACGGGGTGATCGGCATGGCTCAACTGCTTGAACTGACCGAACTAACAGAGGAACAGCAGGAATATATCTCCGGCATCAGGGTATCCGGTGACAACCTGTTGCAGCTGATCAATGATATCCTTGACCTGTCAAAGATAGAATCCGGCAAGATCGAGCTTGAATCTGCAAATTTTTCGCTGGGCAAGGCGATTGAAGATGTCATCCTGACCCAACAGTCCAGAATATCTGAAAAAGGACTGACCCTTCAGAAAGAGCTGCAGCAACTGCCAGCCGTCGTGCAGGGTGATCAGCTACGGATCAAGCAGATCCTGCTGAATCTGCTGAGCAATGCCATCAAGTTCACTGACAAGGGCTCCATCACCATTGCTGCCACGGTACTTGAACAGCATGCCGACAGCATGGTGGTACGTTTGACCGTCAGCGACACCGGTATCGGTATGGCCCCGGAGGCACTACAGAAGATCTTCAACCCCTTTGAGCAGGCCGATGCCAGCACCACCCGCCGCTTTGGCGGCACCGGCCTGGGGCTTGCCATCTGTCGCAGGCTGGCCGAGTTGATGGGTGGCGCTATCAGGGTGGAAAGCACCCCCGGAGCTGGCAGCAGTTTTCATCTGGAACTGCCTTTTGTCGTAATGATCCAGCAGGCTCACAAGACTGAAGATGGTCGTTCGCTGCTGTTGCAGCAACCGGTCCGTCCTCTGACGGTTCTGGTTGCAGAAGATGTGCTGATGAACCAGCGTACTGCAGATTTGATGCTGCGGAAGCTAGGCCACCGGGCCGTTATTGCCAACAACGGCCGTGAGGCGCTGGAACGCTGGCGCAAGGGGGGAATTGACCTGATTCTGATGGATATCCAGATGCCGGTTATGGGGGGCGTTGAAGCAGCAGCAGCCATCCGCCACGAGGAACAGGAGCTAGGCTGCCATATTCCGATCATTGCGCTGACGGCTGATGTCCTGAAAGGGACAAAAGAACAGTTACTGTGCTCAGGATTTGATGTCTACCTCAGCAAACCGTTGATGTTGAAAGAGCTGCAGGATACGCTTGAAAAGGCAACCGCAAGGCTGCACAATGACAGGTGACGGATCACTGCTTGATCAGCACCACCGAGATATTATCCTTTCCTCCCTTCTGATTGGCAGCAGCAACAAGCCCGCTGGCCAACAGATCCAGACCGGCGTCAGCGTCGCCGAGAAGAGCTTCAAGCTCAGCATCGGTCAGCATATCGGTCAGGCCGTCAGAGCAGATCAGAAGCAGATCTTCCTGACGCATTTCAACAACACTGAAGTCAGGATAGGGAGGGTTGCCGCACCCGAGCGATCTGGTCAGCGTATGAAACTGTTTTTTGGGGATATCACCGATAGGAGTACCGTTTGCGAGCAGTTGATCCCCCACGGTGTGATCGTGGGTCAGCCGCGTAAATTTATGATTTCCCTGCCCAAGTAGCGGGTCAGGACTGGGGTAATAATTCTGCTGGAGCAGGTAGCAACGGCTGTCACCGGCATTAACGACATATGCTTTGTTATTGCGCACCACTACAACAACCAGCGTTGTGCCCATTCTGGCCATGGCAGGGTCTGTTTGCGCCTTGGTAAAAATCTCCCAGTGTGCAGCATGCAGTGCATGCACCATCAGTTCAAAATAGTCCGCCTCATCAGTGTGACCAATATTTGCTCGAAGTGTCGAATAGACCGTATCAACCGCCAGGGCGCTTGCCACCTCTCCGGCATTGTGTCCGCCAATGCCGTCGGCAAGCAGGTAAATCCCCCGTGTATCATCGGTCTTGATACTATCTTCGTTATTCTGACGGACCAGGCCGGCGTGGGTGGCATAGCGAGAGTACATGGACATTCCTATGGCTTCTGCATGCAGTGATGCTGATACAGCACGTCCAGATAGGCTGCCGTTTCAGTTGCCAGTTTTTTGGTATAGCCCAGCACGGAAATGGTGGGCTCGACCTGCACAATGATTCCGTTAAGCATAAATTCGGTATTTTTAAAGGCTTTACGCAGTCGTTTCTGAATATAAAGGGCACTTGAGGCATCGGTCATCGGCAGAATCATAAGCGGAATATGGGTTGGAGCCAGCTCGTAGACACCAATAATATCGGTATCCCGTTTCATCACCCCTTTTAAAAGCTCTAACGACTGGTTGGTCAACTGGCTGATCATATCAGAGGTTAGTTCCAGCACCGCTGTTGTCCAGGGATCAACCACCCGCTCATAGGAGATCAGCATGGTTGAAAATATGGTTTTGTAGCGGGCATGCAGCTTTATCTCACGGTTAACAAAGAAACAGGTGTTTTTTGCGTTATGCACACCTGCCGGCAGTTCAAGCGGGTGATGAACAACCGATGCAGCCCGCTTTTGGGCCTTCTGGATAATACTGGTGATCGTTTCGGGGGAGTAGCCCCGTGCAATCAGTAAGGTCTGTATCTCTTCAGTAACACCACTGCCCTGTTTGCCCTGCTCAACAACCTGCTCAAGGATGGAAAGCACGGTTTCTTCATTGGGCTGCTCAGCCTGGTACATCCGGTTTTTAAGCCAGTCACTCTTTATTCCTGAGACGGTTGCGGTAAACTGGCGGGCAAGGGTCTGGGCCACTTCCTGAACAATGGTCGGGCTGACATTCTGTGCTGAGAGTTTATCAACAATTTCCCGCTCAATGCGTGAAACAGCAGCCTGCAACAGCATCCCACCGCCATTGGAGGTCACTTCTGGAGACTGCAGTGCCAACGACCTGCTCACCTTTTCAATGTAGTCACTTAACAGGGCCGACATCTGCTGTTCATCAGCGGCAACGCCCCCTTTTTTAATCTCTGAAGCCAGCACGATGAGCCTGGCCGCTTCTTCAGGGGCATCCTTAATGCTTTCAATCAACTCACTGAAGCTTAAACCAACATGCTCTGCAGCTTCAGCAACCACCTGTATCAGATCATCACTGGCAAGCTCTTTACACAACTCTTTAACCAGCAAAAGGTAGTCGGCAGGTGGCATCCCTTCGGCAAAGAGACCATCCTTTAACTGGGGCAACAGATAGCGCAGCTCTTTAATATCCGGCAGCATCCTGCGGATAATCTGAGCCAGACGTTTTACTGATATCCCCTTATCGTTTCGATACTCTTCTTTGATCAGCCGGACAATCACCTGGTAGCTGATCTGGTTTAGTTCGTTGATAACCAGTTCATCTGCAGCGGCCAGCTTGCCGGTTTCCTGCTGTATCCTGGCATTTTCAAGAATAGTTTCCTTAAGTTTATAGACCGACTCAAGCATTTCGGACGAGCTAAGCGGCGTATCATCATCAACATCAGGAGATGCAATGAACCGGCGGGAGAGATCCCTGATCTGGCTGGTGAGAGAAGTATCACTTTCAACAGGATGCAGGACTGCTGCTGAAGCAGTTCCCGATGAGAGCAGCTCTGCGATTTCGGAAGAGAGTTCCTGGGACGCCGCCACTCCTGCGCCTCCACTCTGCAACGTCTGCAAGCTGTTTAACCGTTGATTTTCGGAAAGCAGCTCCTTGTTAATGATGGTCTCATCAACGGTAATCTTCTGGTACACAACATAATTAAGGCGTACCCCGGCAAGTTGCTGCGCCCGAAGATACGACTGCATTGCTGACACATCCTTAAAATCAGCCAAAGAACCGATCATGTAGAACAGAGCCTGAACGCCCTCCAGGGTCAGGTCTTGGTCAAAGCTGACCGACTGCACCCCGGCCTTGTTTAACCTGCTGGTAATGCGGGGAACACTAACCAGCTTATCAACACAGTGGTTTTCAAGATAAACTGATCCCCGCTCAACACTAATGGTAATGATCTCTATGGTAGTAAGGGCTTGCTGCAGGAGGTTGTAAAAGTTTGCAGAGCTGTCCTTGGCGGTCTGATGGCCTCCACCAAACATAAAGGCGTTATTAAATGCCAGATTGAACAACCGGGCAATCTGTAATGCATATTTTGCGTCAATCACCGTGTCTGACATGTATGATCATACTCCCAAGGTAGACTAAGCCAGGTTACGCGTACGGATGTAGGTTTCCAACTCAACCTTAAACTCCAGACAGTCGGCAAAGCGATTGGCCGGCAGTGAGGCTGTGGCGGTGCAGATGATCGATTCAAGTTCACGGTCAATGGCAGGATTCAGCTCAGAAGGTCTGGCCGTAAAGAAACTATCCGGGTCGCTTTTCTTACGCTGAACCATATCCGCCGGAGACTCGCTGCGTACCGGCAGAAGTCCAGCAACCATCTCCATTAGTATAACACCAACTGCATACATGTCCGTCCGGCCATCGGTTTCAGAACGGGCCGCCTGCTCAGGCGAGATATACAGCGGCGTCCCGAATAGTGACGACGAGGCACTGTATTCAGCCCAGATCGTCCGGGCTATGCCGAAGTCAGCAACAATAGGGCGTTTAAACCGGTCATCAATCAGAATATTAGCCGGCTTGATATCCTGATGAAACACCCCCTCATCATGTGCATAGTCAAGGGCATCAAGTACCTGGCAGAGGTAATGAATGGTTTCTGAAAATGGCAGGATACGCTTGGTTGGAACCGGATGTTTACGCGCTCTGACAATCAGGGTTCGCAAGTCATTACCGGCAATTAGCTGCATGATCTGGAAAAAGAAATCACTGGTTTCCCCCATCTCATACACCGGCACAATATTAGGATGATTAAGAATACCGATGGTTTCCGCCTCGTCACGGAACATCTTCTGCGCTTTGGGGCTGTTTGCAAGTGACTTGGGGAGAATCTTTACCGCGACCTGACGTTTCAGTGTTGTCTGATAGCCAATAAAAACCGCCCCCATCGAGCCTTGCCCCAACAGCTTGACAAGTGTGACAGTGCCAATGTTTGTGCCAACATAGCTTAACAGGTCAGTTGAAGAGATGGTTGCCATCGAATGATCTCCTGCTATAATACCGTTCTCAAACAATAACAATTTTATGATATAGGGTAAACAGAATTTAAACCGTCGATTTTTGGCAGATTTTGTAGGTTGACCCAGCTTAGGAAGAAAATTATAGCTGCTACAGAACAGCGAACCGGCACAGCAGTTTCCGCCCTCTATTTTATTCAGTCAACACAATGGGTACGCACATGCAAACACCTACAATGCCAACATTCGACGCCTGTACGCTGTTTTGTCAGCAACAGGTTCTCGCAGAAAACCTGCCCTTTTCCGATGATCAGCTCAAAGAGATCCTCACCACAATCTATACTGAGCGCCCATCCTTTACCGGCTATCTGAAGTTTGCCTCCCTTGCCGACGAAGACTGTTATCAGCTTTTTCTCTTCTTTTATAAGGGAGCGCCCTATGCAGCAGGGAGGTACGCAGAGGGCAAGCCGGTTATTTATTCTATCCAGGACCTTGCCAGACAACTGGTAAAATCTGACAAATCCTCACTATTTATTACACTCTGTGAAACAGACCCGATCCTGCTCAAATGCATGTTGCTCTTCTTACAGAAGGAGCCTGCCATAAAGGCGCCCACTACGCTTATCGATTTTGAATACATTGTGCAGCAGATCGATCAGGCCGGAAAACATGCCATGATTGCCCTGCGCCGGGGGAATGCGTTCAACTGTTATTTCTTTAAAGATGGCACCTGCACGCAAGTCTACTACGCAGATCTTGAATTCAAACGCCCAGAGGGGATGACCCTTGAAGAGGAGATGCTGCTGTATGCGTTCCAGCCCGGAGAAAACATCCTGGCCTACATCTACCGCGACATGAATACCACCATGTCCGAAGATTCAAAGCAGTATGAAAGGGACTCGCTGTATACCCTGTTAACCGTGGGATACATAAAGAACAAACGTAAAGACGACCAGAGCGCGCCATCAGCAGATGAAACCAATGGCAACAAAACCGAGGTTTCCCCTGATCAGGAGAAAAAACTTTCTCACGTCATACTTACCATTGAATCAGGACCTCAGGAGGGGGCCCGTTTCATGGTAATTCTCCCCTGCACCATCGGGCGTAAAGAGTGTGACTTTATCCTGGATGACCGCCTTGTATCTCGTCGACATGCAGAACTGAAGTTTATTGATAATGCCGTTGTAATTGAAGACCTGCAAAGTAAAAACGGCACCAAGGTAAATGGCAAAAAAATTATCAGCAGCCAACTAACCCCAAACGATCTGGTTTCCATAGGAACAATCAGTTTCAGAGTACTATAGCCTCATCTGGCAACATGCACCTGCATTACCCCGAGGCAGACAAACCGTAAAACTAAATACGTACAAGCTATGCCCCCGTTTTGGCTGCCGCCGGGACAAGCATTCTTTTTATCTTTTCCCGTCCGGCTTCAATCTGTTCATAAGGAACCGTCCGCATCAGCTCTTCAAGGGTTGTTTCACCAGCTAAAACCCTGCGGAATCCATCCTCAATCATGGTAAGAGGGCTGGTGCCGCCAAAAACCGCATTCCGCAGACTGAGGTTATCAGGACGACGATTAAGCATAAGCAACTCTTCACGGGTAGGAATCCATAATTCTACAATCGGCCGTCGCCCGGCATAGCCCGTATAGTGACACCCGGTACAACCTTTGCCTTTAAAAAATCTGATATCATGCTCCGGTGTCACCCCGAACTCCTGCAAAAGCTCTACCGGTGGAAGATACGGAGTTTTGCAATCTGGACAGATATAGCGCACAAGCCTCTGCGCAAGAACACAGCGCAAGGTTGTGGAGACAAGGCTCGGCTCAACGCCCATATCAATCAGGCGTGTCACGGCACTGGTGGCGTCATTAGTATGCAAGGTGGAAAGCACAGTATGGCCGGTCAGCGCCGCACGCATCGCTATCGTTGCGGTCTCAAGATCTCTGATTTCACCAACCATGATATTATCAGGATCCTGGCGCAGAAAAGCCCGCAGCAGACGGGCAAACGTGTTACCGATATTTTCGTTGACTTCAGTCTGGGTCATACCGTCAATGCTATACTCTATCGGGTCTTCAATGGTCAGCGTCTTGGCTCCAGGGGTATTGATATGCGAAAGGATGGCATACAGCGTTGACGACTTTCCTGATCCGGTCGGTCCCGTGACGAGAAAGATGCCGGTTGGCTTTTCAAGCGCCGTGTAAAGCGTTCTAACATCGTCCGGGGAGTAGCCTAACCCCTCCAGAGTAATAGCACCTCTACGCTTATCCAGTATCCGTATAACAACATTTTCACCGAACTGCGTTGGCACGGTTGAGACCCTGAAATCAACACTTCGTACATTGCCTTCCTTGGACACCTTCATCTTAAAGCTACTGTCCTGCGGACGGCGACGTTCAGCAATATCCATATCGCAAAGAATCTTGATCTTGGAAACAACCTGTCGTGCGTTTGCGCTGATAAGGAGATCATCAGCTCCCAAGCCAACCGTTTGCAGGATGCCGTCCAGACGGTAACGGATAACCATTCCGTTTTCCGTTGACTCAAAATGAATATCGCTTGCCCCCTCCTTGATGCCGGTAGCAATAATCCGCTTAACAAGATAGTCTACGTCGGCACTTATGAAATCATTAACATATTTTGATTTTGTCGCATCACGCGCCTGGTCTTCAGACAGCTCAAAATGCATCTTTGCATGCTCAGCCCCCCCAACGATCTTGAACACCTTCTGTTGGGCAATGATGATGTCACTTTCTTTGGCAATCACCGGGACAATCTTCATATGGCACCAGCTTTCAAGCTGGGCAAGTTCATCCCGTTGAACCGGATACGCCATGGCAATGGTCAGGCAATTGTCCCGACACCTGATCGGCACAATACGGAGCCGTTGGGCAAAGGTCGCATTCACAAATCGTGAAAGATCGGGGTCAAAACGGACTCCGGCAAGGCTGACAAATTTCAGGTCATGCTGGAGGGCTATAGCTCGGGCCACTTGCTCTTCTTCAATAACCTGCTGCCGGATCAGCGCCCTGCCAAGTGGAATTTTTTCCTCAGCGCAGACGCTAAGGGCATTATGCAGTTTTTCCTCATCAATCAGCCCCTGAGAAACCAGAATATCACCCAGTTTGCGGCGCTTTTTATTGTGATCAAGTATATATTCAAGATCCCTGGCATTCAAAAAGCCAAGCATCATTAAGATCTGGCCGATCGGCTGATGCGGAGTAAGATGCTGCATCTCCAGAGCCTGATCAAACTGTTCTTGGTTAATCAGCTTATTCTGAATCAGCAGTTCTCCAAGTTTGCATTCAGGCATAAGCACGCCCTTTCTGACATGGTGACCTTCATGGAAGGATAATCCTGAAAACGGTATTTACTCACGCAACGTCGCTACGAACGCAAAGAAAATCAAACCTTATTTAAAAAATGGATTCACCTTTTGGGTGAGTGGTCTAATCTCAACAAGTCTCTGTTTTTAAACGTTGTGTCGTTGCGCCGTTGCGTGCAACTGCTTTTTTAAGGATAATAAGTCAATTTTAACGGATTACAAGGCACACGCCAGGCGCTGAGGACTATAATAGATCTAGTTTAGCAAAAAAGTGCCGCATGGTTGGAGGTAAAAACCGGTGGGTCACGCCTGATGATGGCAGCGATTTCAGGGGGACGACTGAACTCCTGACGCAGAAAACGCCGCACCGCCCCCCTGCCCCAGCCTTTGGGATGCTTAAACCCTGTATAGAGAGACAAATCCCCTTCGTAGAACAGTTCTGTCTCATATTCTGGCACTTCATCGCCAAAGAGCGGCATATTAAAGATCGCCAGATTCAGGAAGGTAATCGCGGCATGATGCTGCTGCACAAAAGCCAGAGTGCGCCGGGCGGCAGCTTCATCCTCAGCCGGGGTGCCGAACAGCAGGTAGCCATAGACACCAATCCCCGCTGCCCGCTGATTCTCCAGAATCAGTCCGGCCATCTCCAGCTCAATCCCCTTGTGCAGGCGATCCAGCACCGCCTGATCACCGGACTCAATCCCCAGCTTCAGCATCACGCAGCCCGATTGTTTCAAGGCATGACAGAATTGCGGATCAGTCAACTGCCGTTCAAACCTGACAAAGCCGTACCAAGGTGCTCCTGGCGGCTGCTTGATCAGCCCCTGCAGCAGGGCCGGGCTCAGGGCATTATCCAGCAGATGCAGCACTGTTGGCTGATACTGTTGCACCAGCTGCTGCAGTTCAGCCAGCACTTGCGGGATCGGCAGCGGCAGATAACGGCTCCCTTCAGCCCGCTCCGGGCAGAAGGAACAGCGGTTCCACCAACAACCGGACGCGGTGCTGTAGGGCAGGATCAGGCCGGGGCTCAGGTACTGTTGCAGCGGTAATTGCTGATAGTCAGGCAGGCTGCCACAATGCGACCTATCCTGTCCCATCAACTCCAGCAGCGGCCCTTCGCCAGGCCCGCTGATCAGATGATCGATCAGGTTTCCAAATGGGTTCTGCCAATCCGGCCGAGACAGCCAGGAGCTTACCAGCCCGCCGCCAACCACGATCCTGATCTGCGGATACTGCTGCCGGATCAGTCCGATCAGGGCGAAGCTGCAGAGGGCCTGACTAAGAAAGTTGAGCGAAATACCGACGGTGGTCATGCCATCCAGCAGCTTTGGCAGGCGTTGTTGAAAGAAGGGAAAGAACGGGTTCAGCTCAGGCCTGGCAGCAGCCTGCAGCAGATCCTTGCTGCGCACCGGTGTCAGATCGGTCTGGCGATAATCAGCCAGTCCAACCTCTGCCTGCAGCGGCTTACCAACCATCAGCAGCAAATGGTTCAGGTCATTGACCGCCGTGGCATAGCGACCGGGGCTGGCATAGCTCCGGCGATCCCGCAGGGCTGCCAAATGGTTCTGGCGACTGCGCCAGGCCCGTCCGGTCCAGGTATCATCTGCCTCTGACTGCTGTTCCAGCAACCAGAGTTGGCCTTCAAGGTTAGCATCCCACAGCCTGCAGGGGATGTTGTTGGCCTGCAGCGCACCAGCCAGACGGGCGATCCCGGCCGGTGGTTCACAGGCCTTGGCAATGGGGGGGAAGATCAGCAGCATGGACGACGAAACAATCTGCTAATGCCAATCAGCACTAGCCCAGTAACAGACCAGACGATCCCCAGTAAGGTTGCATAACCACCATAGGCAGGCATGTTCAGATCAGGATAAAATCTCAGATACGCGACTTTAACAGCAACGCCAGAAACACCTTTGGCACCGGTCATTGCTGTGCCGGTGTAGTGCGTCCCATCCTGAGCAGTAAAGCGATAACGGGTCCAGGTTGCGCCACGACTGCTGACCGTATTTTCCTGATAGCTGATAACCGCCGTTGCCCGCTCGCCGCCAAACCAGAGTAATGGTTTGCTTATCCCTTGGGCAAGACAGAGACAACCGGCTGTAGCCAACAGCAACGCAACCGGTCCAGATCGTTTTGAAGCCCCCCTCTTCACTCCACAACCATCCCCTCGGCCATGGCAAACTGCAGAAACTCCAGGGCGTCAGCAGCAGGAATCCGCAACTGCTTGGCAATGACAGCGGCTGTCCGGTTGCCATCCAGTTCTTTCAGCAGGCGGTAGTAGGGCTTGATCAGCGATTCAGTACAGACCTCGCCGTGGGCCGGGTAGATGGCGGCCCAGGAACCGGTCTGTTTCAGCTGTTTGCTGATCCAGGTCAGGTCAGGCTCGCCGGAATCCAGAATATCCAGAATCTCATAGTGAAACGGCAGCAGGGTCAGGGATGATGCCCGCTCAAGCCGCATCTTCAGCAGGTCTAGCTTGAGCAGAGCCTCGTCATCCGGCGGGATCGGCGGCACCGCCATCAGGGCCACGCCGTAGGCATAGTGGTAATCCACACAATCCAGAGCAGCAGGCAGCAGCTTCTGGGCCTTACGCTGTTCAAACAGGCTGGTCAGGAACTGCCGTTGCAGTTGCCAGATCTGTTGGTCGTCCAGCTCAGCCTCATCCGGCATACGGCCCATCCGCTGCTGCAACCAGTCGGCAAACCGTTCCAGCAGCTCCACCGGCTTGAGTTTCAGCCCCCGCGCCACCCCGTTGAACCAGGCCACGGCCTTGCCGCGGGAGTAGAAGATGTCGCTGGCTGAACCCAGCTGACGCGCCTTGGCCATATCCGCCAGCGGGAATGTTGTTGATTCCAGCAGGGTGTAGGGGGGACCCGGCAGATGCCGCATACCGATAGCAGCTGCCTTGTGGGCAACCTTGGTGCCGGGCAGCACGGCCAAGGGGAAGATATCCAGGTGGTTGGGATAGAGCGACAGGGCAAAGTTGAGGCCTTCACGGAATTTGTCAAAACAATCGTCCGGCAGGCCATAGATCAGGTCAAAACCAAAGGTGGCGCCGGAGTCATTCAGCAGCATCACCTTGGCAGTGAACTCGTCGCGGTTGAATGCTCTGCCCACCCCGCCGGCCACGGCCGGATCGGCGCTCTGCAGGCCGATCTGGACTGAGCAGGTCAGTTGCGCAAACAGCTGAGCCTGTTCCTTGTCCAGCAGTTCATGACGCACCTCAAAGTGAAAGTGAACATCCGGCGCAGTCTCACGGATCAGCCGCAGCAGGTGCTTGGCCCGTTTTTTGTCGGTGTTGAAGGTGGAATCCAGGGCAAAGATCTGGGAGGCGCCACGTTCCACCAGATAGGCCAGCTCCTGCTCCATCCGCTCCAGCGGATAGCGCCGCACCTTGCGATCCCCCATGCCGTCGTAGCAGAACTCGCAGGCATAGGGGCAGCCCCGTGAAAGCTGCCAGACCATGCCGTTTTCAATATGCTTGTCCAGCAATCCGGCCAGATAGGGCGAGGGAAGCAGGGCAAGGTCTTCAATCTGCGCACGGGGAATCACCTGCAGCTCACCATTCACCAGTTGGGCTGTGCCGGGCAGTCCCTGCAGTGGCGCTCCGGCCAGACAACGTTCCATCAACTCGGCAGCGGTCAGTTCCCCCTCTCCCACCACCAGCAGATCAAAGGGGGCCTCGGCCAGCAAACGGGCCGGATCAGCGGTTGCCTCGGGGCCACCGGCGATCAATAACAGATCAGGAAACTGCTGACGCAGCATCGTAATCAGTTTACAACATTCCTCACGGTTCCAGACATAGACCGGCAGGCCGACAATAGCTGGCTGTTGTTCTCTGATTGAAGCCACCAGCTGTTCCAGCGGAGTACCGCAGTAGAACTCGGCAGTGGTAACCGAGACCTTCCCCTGCAGAGCAGGCGCTTGATCCAGATAGGACTTGATAAAAGCAGCCGCAAGCGGTACCGCCTGGGCTGAGGGCATGGCATGGAGAGTAATAAGGTGTAGGTTCATGCCGGCTACAGTACACTAATCAGAAATAAAGCTCCAGCACTCCGGCATGTTAAAGAGCTGCTGGACGGATGCTAATTCAATTGATGTTTCAAATATTTTTCTTTATTGTTTCAAAATTGAAAATCATCCAAGGACAAATCTGATGCCCCTGCTTGATCATCCCATATTCGTAATTTCTGTCAGCGATGATACCCGCGCGGCATTGGTTAAGAGTCTTGAATCCTACGATGTGGAGGTGGTTGAATGCGCCACCTTTCTGGAAGCTGAAGACCAAGCCCTGAAGAGCCTGTACTGCGGTATTCTGGTTGATCTGCCCTCCATCGTCAAGGCCAAGGGGGAGGAAAAGATTGTTGCCTGTTCTTTGACCGGCTTCTTCCCTACCCTGCGGGTCCGGGTGATGGGCAGCATGCTGATCCCGATGACCATGCCGGGGGCTGCCAAACAGGAAAACAGCGTCAGCGATTTCATCAACCGCGCCTGTTATAATTTTACCGCCCGCCAGCTCCGTTCCCATCATCGTCATGTGATCGGCATCTCGGTTGCCACACGCTTTGCCGAAACAGAGACCCGTGCCTTTACCCTGGATATTTCCTGGGGTGGCGCCTTCATCGTAGATTTTAACCCGGAGCGATTCTCCATTGGCGATGCATTAAGTATCTTTTTCCAGGAGCCTGGTTGTGAGATTACGGCAACGGTCTGCTGGAAGCAGTCCTGGGGGTTGCGCCATGCCCCCGGCATTGGCGTTCATTTCCGCGATATAACCCCGTGCCTGAGTGAGTTCCTGCTCCGCCTGTTGAAACATGCCAAGGACCATGACCGCGACCGTCTGGTGGCCTGACACGAAAAAGCAGCAATCCTTTATACCCGCTGCAGATAGAGGTTATCCGTGTTCAGCAGAATCATTGCACTCTGTATCACCGCTGCAAGCCTGATCAGCAGCCAACCCTCGCCACCCGATCTCCTGCAGTATACCTTTACCGCAACTGACTCCAGAATTCTGCCGGGCAAGACCACAGACAACAATCCAAACGGTATCGGCAGCGACCAGGACCGGATCGGCTCCCTGGCGCTGGTTGCCCTTAAATATCAGGCTGGCAACCGCCAAAATCATAACGACTTCCCGGTTGAAGTAGGCCATGTCGGCGTTGCCGGACAGGAGCAGCGATTTGAGGCATTCAGACTTGGCGAACCACTCCGCAAAACCATAAAAAGTCTGAACACGCAACACAGCATCTACTATCGCTTCCCTCACAAAACCAGTTGGGTGCTCTATCGAACAGACAAGGGGTTTGTCACGCCGGTTACCACCATCCCGGAACGGGAAGTAGTGCCGACACAATACACTAGGGTTTTACGAATCGGCGCCGATAAACTGAGCGGCACCGGCACCTATTTTTTTGCTCCGGCAACCGTGCGCGTGTCAAGTTACCCGCAGATCAACAGGAGCATGGAAGCGGCACATCTGGCTGATACACAACTTGGCAAGCTGGTCATATACCGACACGCTGTTGACGGTACACCACCTGACCCACGCCGTGAAATGGACGTCATCACCCGCCGGTTTTTCATTATCAAAACAATATCCGGCCCAGGTGTTATCTGGCAGGACGCCGGAACCCATACCATCTACCTGACCCGCTTCAGTAGCGACCTGCACAATGCTGCCACCATCAGCCTGACCACGGAGCGTCCCGGTCGCTTGCTGGCAGCCTGCGCTGACCCGTCCGGCAACCTGTATTACCTGCTGGCTCGGGAGCAGGATGACCCGGAGATTCTGGAGCTTGCCAAAACAGATGCCCACGGGAAACTGATGGCCCGCTTTGTACCTGACGTATCAAAAAACGGTCTCAATATTTTCCATATGAAAGCCCCCAGGGTTGCAGCCGAGCTGCAGTGGTCAAAGGGGCAACTCGGCATGATGCTGATGCGTACCATGCACAAGTCAGCCGACGGACTGAACCACCAGGGCGGCATTGCCGTTATCTTTGATGCCACCAGCCTCAAACAGATCAAGAGCCTGGGGCAAACCTCAAGCCACTCCTTTGACAATGTGCTGACCACCAACAGCTCCGGTGATTTCATCGGTATTGATCTGGGAGATGCTTACCCACGGGGGATTCACCTACACAGATTTACCGATAGAAACAGGGTCTCACGAGTTATTTATACCTTCAAAACAGCCCATGCCACCAAAGCCGCAAATCCGGCAGGCAAGACATTCCCTCCTTATCCTGAAATCAGCAGGCCCGACAAAACCTTTTATCAATGGTCCAACGACAATAACACCTATACTGAACTGGGGGGGGTTGTTGCAACTCCGCAAGGCTACATGGTTGTCTTTACAGGAGAACGTTCGCCTGAAGGTAAGGTTCTGGACAATAGCCGGACAGGAACAGGCAATACCGACAAACGAAATATCGGCCTGGTGGTGGCGATTCGGGATTTCCACACAATAGCCTCCCGTGGCAACATTGTTCCCGATGAACTGCTTGTTACCAAGGGACCAGTAGAAACAGGCGGGTTTTACTGCTTTAACAATCGCTGGAACGAACAGCGTAGCACTGGCGTTGTTTGGTTGACAAACTATACCGACAAAGATGGAATCTCGGCCTCTAACATCAAAACAGTCGGCTTACCGGACGGTAATGTCTTGATCCTTTGGAAAGTTTACCGCTCTGGCGAACCAGCCACTATCTGGGGTATGACCGTCTCTTCAGAGGGCAAACAGTTGATTGCGCCGTTCAAGCTACCTGACCAACTTCCCCTCAACCGCCGCGATGCCATTATGGTTGATGACAAGCGGGTCTATATCGCTTCAGGGGATACGTTCGACAAGCGCCTGGAGTTGCTGGTGCTACAGCTCCGTTAATCTGCAAAATACCGCAACCGTACCATACATCATTACCATTCCTCTGCCGTACAAGTCAGGCATCAACGCCTCCGTGACCGGCTTCAAAGACTTGACAATCCTGCTGCAGGGGTGCAAGTAATGCCTGTTCAGGTAGTGAAGAATACGCAAGGAGAACACACTTTGTCAGCCAGCAACGTACCAACCGAACCTGTTACCTCATCGGTCGATTTAAGCGGCGAAGAGGATTGGAACGAATTTGACGCCCCTTCCCTGGTGGGAGACTCTCTTCGTTTTGTATCCGGCGAACCTGAGGGCAACCGTTTTCGTACACGCTATTACCGGGACGCCGAACAACATCTACATGCCCGGATCTGGTTCGGCCCAGAAACTGAAGGGCCGCCAGGACACGCCCACGGCGGATCGATTGCGGCGGTAATGGATGAGGCACTGGGACTGGCAGCCTGGGCAGCCGGTTATCCGATTGTGGTGGGTAATCTGAATGTGAGTTTTCGTGCCATGCTGCCGATTGAAAAGGTGGTCACCCTGGAAAGCCAGGTAGTATCTGTTGAAGGACGTAAGGTGATGGTACATGGCAAACTGTTCTGCGATGAGGAAACTGTTTACGCAGAGGGACAGTGCCTCTGCATAACCATACCGGGACGTTCATAGCCGGTTTACGAATTTCAGCTACTCTGGCTCATCGCTGTAGAGCTGAGATTCACAATTTTGACAGATAATCATCGCCACCTGACGCCGCTCCCCTTGAGACATCAATGTGCCGCCATCCCAGCTTTTTATGGCGCTAAAATCAACCTGCAGGACATCCGGTGAATAGGGAGAACGCATAGCGGTAGACATCCGTGCAAAAAACTCCCGGCCATCTGCCATGGTAATCATTATATCCACCGGGCCGTAATCACCGTCTGGTCTGCAGAAGCAGCGGAACCCTGGTTCAGGCTCTGGCCAACCCTTGAAAAACTGTTCCCGGTCAACTTCATGATGATCTGACATATTCACCTCTCCACAGCCATTTCAAACTGTCTTTTCAGCCCCTCTACCCACTCCCGGCTCATACGTCCTTCAAATACGCACCCCCCAAACAGATAGACCTCTTTCCCGTTTTTCAGGGTAACCACCAGATCATAAAATCTGCTGCCACTGCTGGCCTTACCCTGCATGCCAATGCCCAGACTACGTATCTCGCCAAACGGAATAATCACCTGTCTGCTGCCACCTATCCGGCGTGTTACAGCCAGCACAATCCGCTTGCGCCGTTCATCAAGTTCAACGGTGCGCGTTTCGCCAATCAGCAGTCCCAAGACGCCAAGCCCAAACAGCATGCAGCCCAATAGAAAACCGGCCAGCACGTTTGTTCCTGCATGGGAGCAATCTCTGGCAAGATACATCAGAACCAGTCCGATACCGATTGTCAGCAGATACAGCAGGGTATTTGTTGCTGGCTTGCTCTCAAGTTTCATGGCACCTCCCAAAAGCATTTTGCGTTGGCACAAAAGCGTACTATACTTCCACCCGTTTGCAAATTCATCTGTAAGGAGAGCTTCAATCATGACCAGTTGTCCCTGCGGCAGCACCAAGACCTATAGCGACTGCTGCGAACCTGTCATCAAGGGTGTCCAGCCTGCTGAAACTGCCGAACAATTAATGCGGGCCCGCTACAGCGCCTATACCAAGGCCGAGATGGACTTTGTCTTTAACAGCACTGATCCGGCAAACCGTGAGGGCTATGACCATGACGGAACCAGGGCCTGGGCTGAAAATTCGGAATGGCTTGGGCTGGAGATAATCGGCACTGTCAAGGGTGGTGCAGATGACAGTAACGGCGAGGTTGAATTTGTAGCTCGTTTCAAAGAAAACGGCACCTTACGGGAGCATCATGAGAATGCGCTGTTCAAACGCAAAGAAGGGGTCTGGTATTTCAGCGATGGCGTCATGGTAAAACCAAAACCGGTTACCGTCACCAAGGTTGGCCGTAACGATCCCTGCACTTGTGGCAGCGGCCTTAAGTACAAGAAGTGCTGTGGCAAGTAGTGTTCAGAAGCCTCTGATCCTGACCAGAAACAGCTCCCGAAGATAACGTTCAGCCCGTTCCTTTTCGGTCATAGACAGTGACAACTCCTTCACCGGACTGACAAAACGTCGTAAAAAGCGCCGCACACTCCAGGTCAGCTGGGGATTATCATGCCCCAACCGGTCGATCGGTACCGGTGCTGCGAGACTAAACATTGAAACCGCCTCTCGCAGCGCCGGATTTAACATCAAACATGAATCTGATGACGGATCGGCGGTCCCTTTGCAGTCTCTACTAAGATAGCAGATGATATTGGCGCGGGTTTCACGACGCCGGTCAAGCTCACGCAGACGATTAATCTCCTGCTGCGGGTCAACCAGGGCATCCAGATGGGTAAACAGCAGCGGCTTCAGGCCGCTCTGCCCCACCACCTCCATAAACTCATCAATCCGGTAGGTCTTGACATTGGGGTGCAGGAACAGGTCTGCCAGCCCGGAATTATTTTTTGCCTCCCAGGCAGCATCAACATAGCTTCTCAACCGGCTGCCCGGCGCAGCCTTTTTCAACATCCGCTTGATAGCAGCCACATCATACACCTTTAACAACCGCATCGCCCGCCGGACTGATTCAGCCTCCTGCCGCGCATAACGTCCATAGACCATCACCCGCAGGATGCCACCCGGCACCAGCCGCTGCTCCAGCGCCCGCATCCCGGCCGCCGGATCATCCAGATGGTGCAGCACCCCGAACGCCTCAATAAAGTGGTACGGTCCCGGCGTCACTGACGGATCTAAAAAATCACCCTGTAAAAATTTGACGTTAAACCGGCGATGCAGCAGACAGTGCAACCGTGCCCGCTGCAGATTATGTTGTGCCAGATCAACCCCGGTGATCTGGGCTTTAGGATTCGCAAGTGCCATCGGATACGGGGCAAAGGCACCACAACCAGAGAGCAGGATTTTCCCCTCATGTTCCGGCAGCAACTCTCCGTTAAACCTGGCCCAAAGGGCGGTCAGATTCATGGCATAGGTATCATAACGCCGGACAGAGGCCAAAAGCGGATAGTGGGGATACGGATGACGCTCGTAATGGCCGGTTACTTCACTAAAGGACATAACTGCTCCTGATTGCGCTAATTCCCTGTTCGGCGTATGCTTAACTAATAAAATCAAAAGGAGGATACATCATGAAAAAAATGTTTCTTGTGTATGCCGCGACACTGCTGTTTTCATCACTTTGTCTGCCAACTCTCATACATGCAGACAGCACTGTACCAGACGACCACGCAGCCCTCAAGGGGTTGAAGCAGACCCGTGTCATCTTTGATGTTCGCCTGGCAGAACTGGACAAATTGATGTTTAATCTAGGGTTAATCAAGGAAACCTTTGAAGGAATCAGCAACCAAAAAGTAAAGCCAACCATAATTGTTTCCCTACGGGGGCCAGCGGTCAAGCTGTTTACCAAAGATCAGGCACCACCGGAACTTCGAGAGCTGCTGGCTGACCTGAAGGCAAAAGGAATCCGAATAGAGATCTGCAGTGTGGCCACACGGGTATTCAAGGTTAACAACGCTCAGTTACTGCCTGATGTCACTCTGGTGGGCAACGTCCTGACCTCTCAGATCGCCTGGCAGAATAAAGGATATGCCCTGGTTACACTGAATTAGGAGATTAATCACTTCTGTTTCCAGGTATTGTCATAACGGTTGAATCGGACTTTTGTATATTCAAGTTGGCTGGAGGCAAGTAGGCTGCGCTTTTCTGCCGGGTGACCAATACCGATAATCGCCTCCACCCTGATCTGAGATGGCAGCCCCAATAACTCTTGCACAAACTGCTCTGCAGTCATCTGTGTATCATGTTGTCTTTGTCGTATCTGTGCCCAGCAACTGCCCAGTCCCAGTGACTGGGCAGTCATCTGCAGCAAAATGGCCGCAATTGAGCAATCCTCTACCCATACATCTGACTTGGTCTCATCGGCACAGATAACCACCGCTAAAGCAGCACCGGACAGAAAGCCAGAGCCATGTAATTTGGCTGTTGAAAGTTTGGCCAACAACTCCGCATCATCCACCAACACAAATTCCCACGGATTGATATTTCTGGATGTCGGTGCCCGTAGCAAGGTTTCCACCAGCAGCGCAACCTGTTCTTTTTCAAGCGGTTGCCCAGTAAAACTACGGATACTGCGACGTTTTCTAATCAGTTCAATCATGCCCCTACCTTCCCCTTGATCAAAGCGTTCAGGATACCGTCCACCTACGTTATACCGCTTTCATCGTATAATGCGGCAAGTCTAATCAGTGCCACAGGCAAAGTCAAACATCCCAAGACAATGTTTCATTCAGCCAAACTCTTTTTAGCAAATATCAACTCTGCAGTGAGAAAACAACTCTGATTGTACGATAATTTTTGCCAGAATATGAGACCCTTTTAACGTCCCAAGTTATTGCAAAAACGCCACAATTCAATATTCAATATATTTAACTTATTGAATTTTAAGTATTTTTTTATTGACTTAGGTCAAAAATAGGACTAATTCCCGCACAAAGAGACATGAAATATCTTTTTGAACTTTTATCGAGAAGCATCGCTTCTCTACATCCCACGAAAGGCAGGAGATAACGATGAAAAAATGGTGTGGAATCGCAGCAGCAGCTGCAGTATTGGCAGTAGGCGCAGGACAAGTGGCACAGGCAGCCGATGATTACAAATCATTCGGGGTACGGATGAGGGCTATCTATGTGAAACCGGACGAGTCAACCGGTGGCGCTTTAAGTACAGTAAAAACATCCGTAAGTGATGACATTATTCCTGAACTTGACCTTGAGTATTTTTTCACAAAAAACTTCTCTGCCGAATTAATTGCTGGTGTTACTCGACATGACATTAAGCTTGGAAATGGCGTAGCGGCAGGACTGGGCAATGGTTTCCAAGGATCAACATGGTTGCTCCCCCCCACCCTGACCGTTAAATATCACCCCCTTGCTGGCTCCACCTTCAGCCCTTATGTAGGCGTTGGTCTGAACGTCATATTCCCTTTCAACTCCAAACTTAACGGGGTTAACGACTTTCAGATCGACAACAGCGTCGGCTGGGCTGTCCAAGCCGGCACTGACGTCAAGATTGCAGAAAACCTCTACTTCAACATTGATTACAAGTACCTAAATGCTGACACGAAGGCAACAGTCGGTGGCACCAAGTATAAGCTGGACCTGAACCCCCACCTGATTGGTATTGGTGTTGGCTACCGCTTCTAGGTTGCCAACATCCAACAAAGAGGTCAAAGGGCCTTCTCCTCCCTTTGACCTCTTCCCGGTAACAGCTACAGAGTATTGAAGGTATCATCATGAACAATCAAAACAATTTGGACGAGGCGATTGAAATCTCCGCAGGGGTCTATTGGGTTGGCGCAGGCACCAAGACCTTCCTGAGCAGAAACAGCTTCCTCAGAATCTTTGAGGGTAACAAGACATCAGGCAGCTTGCTGATTGACCCCGGCCCGACCAGTGATTTTGTCAGCCTTTCACGTAAAGTATCTTCCGTACTGCCGGGGGGCTTATTAAATATAAATCTGGCCTTTATCAATCACCAGGATCCCGATGTTGTTGGCGTACTGCCAAAGATGTACGCCATGAATAGAAGACTGAACATTATCGCCACCGAAGACACCTGGCGTCTGGTCAGTCTCAACGGCCTCAGCTCTGTCCGCTTCCGCTCAATCGATCAGGTTCAGGATCAGCGTCTGGTACTCCCCACCGGCCACAAACTTCAGTTCATCCCGACCCCCTACTGCCATTTTAGAGGCGCCAGCATGGTCTATGACCTCGAATCGCGCATACTGTTCACAGGCGATTTTTTAGGTGGCGTTGAGGCATCAGGCCTGATTGCAACTGAAGAAAACTGGGCAGGGGTCAAGGCGTTTCATCAAATCTACATGCCATCAAATGAGGCAATCAAGCTGGCCGTTAAGAAGATCAGGGCACTTGAACCGGCCCCATTGGCGCTGGCCCCACAGCATGGCGGCCTTATAAAAGGGGATCTGATTGAGTTCTTTCTGGACAAGATCAGTGAACTGCCGGTGGGCCTGGATATTGTCACCACCGTCAATGATCGGTTACCCGCCATGATTGCCGGGTTAAACGAGGTCCTCGGAGCAGTTAAAGAGACCATGGGAGAGTACAAAGTCGAAAGGATTCTGAAGCTTTTCAAGCCGGAGGGTGAGTATCCATCTCTGATCACCCTGGGACGAGACGGGCTGGTTAAAGATATCAAAGGCGACCCGTTTGAGGCGATCAATGCTCTGCTGAATGCCTTTATGGACTCTGCCACAGAGCAACAACAGAAGCTGTTACGACCTATGTTCAACCTGATGATGCTCTAATGTGAGGTCAGCCCTGTTCAGACAGCAGCTGACCTCTCCTGATAGCCGCTTCTGGCCGCATATTAGCCAAAAAACATTCCTCCAGTTGATCCGCCTTTGCAGTATGGCCGGTTGCCCGCAAAATTTCGATCACACATTCAGCCGTGCACAGGCCAGATTCTTTCTGATTTTTCCTTAGATTGTAGCGTGACTTTCCAGCAGGCCTAAGGCTTACGCGACGCACCTGCTGCAGATATGGACTGCGCTGGTGTATCTTGCGGGCCTCATGCCAGGTGCTGTCAATCACAATAAACTGCCTGATACCGGATAGATCCAGTTCATCTTCATCAGTAACACCAGGATACACCAAGGCCACGCCACCTGATGAAATCTCCTCCAGAAGTTCCGCTGGTGGATTCAAGCGATCCCAACGGATCTGTTCAGCTGCGTCCCCCAACACCTCCAACACCAGACGACCGGTATTTGACTTTTTAGGAATTTCTTTAAAGTGCGTCAACAGGGTGATTTTCAACGGCATCGGCTCATGCTTCCCTTTGTTCGTTTTTTCAGTATACTAACATGCCACCCATTAGAACTTATACCAAGAAGGTATCACATGGCCAGATGCTCAAACTGCAAAGCCCCCCTTGCGCCAGGATCGCTGCTTTGCGGCTATTGCGGAAACCGTACCGACATTGACCTGAAAGGGATTCACTACTACACCACCCATGAAAATGATACCCCACGGATCTGCCCACGCTGTAACATCAAGCTTAAAACTCTTGATCTGAAATTGAATGGTCGTTTTCTGATTGATCGTTGTGAAAAATGTATGGGCATATTCTTTGATCCGGGTGAGCTTGAGGCGTTACTTGAGGCCACCGTCAAAAATGTTGCCGGTATCGACCGTTCCGGCCTTGAAGCCATCAATGAAAAGCGCGAACCAAACCAGCACCCGATCGCCTATATTAAATGCCCGGTCTGCTCACAGCTCATGCACCGGGTCAACTTCGGTGTTAAAAGCGGCGTGATTGTTGATCGTTGTAAAGAACACGGCGTCTGGCTTGACGGGGGAGAATTACGCCAACTGTTTGAGTGGATGAAACTGGGAGGACAACTGCTTGAACAGGAACGACAGGAACAGCATCGCAAAGAAGCAGAGCAGAGGGAAAAGGAGCAGCGCCTGAAACTGAAAGGATATGACGAAGAGCCTTCAGCCTTCGGCAGCTTCAGCGACCCGTTACGCGCGTCTGATCCAGATCTGTTTACGATTATTCTCAAGGCGATCAGATTCATGCTATAAACATTCAAGAAATACTATACAAAGTAGCGTAAATTTTATTTTGCTTTTACAAATGTATAGATTGACTTTAGCAGAAGAAGACTGCTAGTGTGGCAATTACATTTTGGCGTTATGCCAAAAACAACAACAGAGAAACATCAGGAGAAGGTACAAAATGGTAAACGGAACAGTAAAATGGTTCAATGACAGCAAGGGTTTTGGTTTTCTTGAGCAGGAGAACGGCGAAGACGTATTCTGCCATTTTTCCGCAATCACAGGTGAAGGATTCAAATCCCTTGCTGAAGGCGATAGAGTGACTTTTGAAGTAACCAAAGGCCCCAAAGGCCTGCAGGCTTCAAACGTAACCAGAGTTTAATCTGGTAACAAAGCAGCAGTTAAAAGCCCCGAGGAACTTCCTCGGGGCTTTTTTATTGTATCTGCAGTAGCCGCTTCTACAACATTAGATCTGCATGACCCTGACAGAGCTGATCCCTGGTCCTGGCCACCTCTTCATTTTCCAGATACTCCTCAAAGGTCATCATCCGGTCAATAATACCACCGGGGGTAAACTCCACAATCCGGTTGGCCACGGTACTGACAAACTCATGGTCATGGGAGGCGAACAGTACCACCTCGCTGAATGAAATCAGCCCGTTGTTCAGGGCCGTAATCGATTCAAGGTCCAGGTGGTTGGTCGGCTCATCCAGAATCAATGCGTTGGCTCCGGTTAACATCATCCGGGAAAGCATGCAGCGCACCCGCTCACCACCGGAAAGCACATTGGTCTTCTTGGTGGCCTCGTCACCGGAAAACAGCATCCGGCCCAGAAAACCACGGGCAAAGGTCTCCCCCTCATTAGGCGGCGAGTACTGACCAAGCCACTCAATCAGATTCAGGTCATTATCAAAGTAGGAACCGTTTTCTTTGGGAAAATAGGCACTGGTAATGGTTACACCCCAACGAAAGCTGCCACTGTCCGGCTCAAGTTCGCCAGCCAGGATCTGAAACAGGGTGGTCTTGGCCAGACTGTTGCCACCGACAAAGGCGATCTTGTCCCCCTTGCGCAGATTCAGGTTCAGATCCTTGAAGACCTGCACACCATCGACGGTCTTGGACAGATCTGTGATCTCCAGAATGATATCACCACAGGGTCGCTCCGGCTTGAATACCACATGGGGATACTTACGGGATGATACCGGCATTTCCTCAACGGTCAGCTTTTCCAACAGCTTTTTACGGGAGGTAGCCTGCTTGGCCTTGGAGGCATTGGATGAAAAACGCTGGATAAACTCCTTCAGCTCATTGGCGCGGTCAGTCACCTTACGATTTTCATCCTGCTTCTGCTTCAGGTTCAGCTGGCTGGCCTGGTACCAGAAATCGTAGTTACCCACATAGACCTGAATCCGCCCAAAGTCGATATCAGCCATATGGGTACAGACCTGGTTCAGAAAGTGACGATCGTGGGAGACCACGATTACGGTGTTATTGAAACGGGCCAGGAACTCCTCCAGCCAGTTGATTGACTTCAAATCAAGGTGGTTGGTCGGTTCGTCCAGCAGCAGAATATCAGGATTACCAAACAGTGCCTGGGCCAGTAGCACCCGCACCTTGTCCCCGCCTTCCAGCTCCTTCATCTGCTTGTGACGCAGCTCCTCCGGGATGCCCAGACCGTTCAGCAGCACTGCAGCCTCAGACTCGGCCTCATAGCCATTCAGCTCCGCAAACTCACCTTCCAGCTCGGCCGACTTGATGCCATCTTCTTCAGTAAACTCTGTCTTGGCATACATTGCCTCTCGGGCGATCATCACCTCATACAGCCGGGCATGGCCCATGATCACGGTGTTAAAGACGGTATGTTCATCAAAGGCAAACTGATCCTGTTTCAAAAAGGCGATCCGCTCCCGGGGACCAACTGAAACGGTGCCAGCGTCTGCCTCGGACATGCCAGCCAGAATTTTAAGAAACGTTGATTTACCTGCTCCGTTTGCGCCGATCAGACCATAACAGTTGCCCGGCACAAACTTGATATTGACATCCTTGAAGATCACCCGTTTGCCATAGGCAAGACTGATATTATTTGCAGCAATCATCTCAACTCTCACTTTCTCTACGTAAAAACAGAAACCACAGGGGATCTCCCCTGTGGTTCAGGTGTTGCATATCTATAGCATGATAGCGTTTATGTGGCAATTCTAAACCTTGAAACGGGTCTGCTGCCGTTATTTCACGATCCCTTTAGTAAAAATCAGAAGATACTGCTGCACCAACTGTTCATCCTGCTCAGGAGAATGGCTAATCAGGCTTTCAGTTGCCAGCAGACTTAAAAAAAAGTAGTTAACCATTCCAGCCAGGACCAAAGAGGCATTAACAGCATGGATCTCTGTGCGGAATACCCCCAACTGCACACCCCCCTCAATCACTTCAGAGAGCACCCTGATCACCTTACTGATAGCCGGTGCAACAATAGAAGAGAAAAAGGCCGTGGGATTAGTCAACTCGCTGGTATAAAACCGTAACAGGTGTGGATTATTGCGATGACGCTGGATCGTCCAGCGCAGGTAGGTTTCAAGCACCTGCAGCGGCTCGGCCCCCTCCTGTTGCAACGTATCAATCTGCTCAAAACAGGCGAACTGTTCCTGGAGAACCGCAGCATAGAGCCCTTCCTTACCACCAAAACAGTAGGACACCATGGAGATACTGGTCCCCGCTGCAAGCGACAGTTCTCTGATGCTGACACCGTGCAGGCCACGTTCAGCAAACAACCGGGTCCCTACCTCCACTAATCTGCTGCGACAATCCACCTTGGACATTTTGCTCCCTCTAATTTGAGATACGCTGGAAAGAGTAGCAAACCCATGAGCAAAATCCAATTTATTGCTACCCACCCGCAATTAATTCTTGCACCGGACAACATCGTATCGCTATGATGACTATCGAACGAACGTTCGATCTTATTTCTAGCACCGTTCGCTCACCCTTGTCCAGACATGGGTACCACAACGGAACGAGCCAGAAGCTCGCACTCCAGAGGAGGACGTACACAGATGTTGGAATTACGTAACAGGATCAGAAAAAAGAATCTCCACGGAAGAATCAAACATGTTGAAGATGTCATCCCGCTCTTTAAAAACGGCATGAATATCGGCTGGTCCGGCTTTACCCCTGCCGGATATCCCAAGATGGTACCGATTGCCCTGGCAGACCATGTTGAAAAAAACAACCTGCAGGGAAAGTTGAAGTTCAACCTGTTTATCGGCGCTTCGGTTGGGGTTGAAACCGAAGACCGCTGGGCCTCCCTTGATATGATCGACCGCCGCTGGCCTTACCAGACCGGCAAAAACATCCAGGCTGGTATCAACGAAGGTCGTATCCGCATGGGCGACCGTCATCTCTCCATGTTTGCCCAGGACCTGGGTTACGGCTTCTACACCAAGGACAACAACGGACGGCTGGATATAGCCATTATTGAATGCTCTGCCATCACCGAAAACGGTGGACTGGTGCTGACCGCCTCCTGCGGTGCCGTGCCGGAGATCGTGCAGATCGCTGATAAAATTATCATTGAAATCAACACCTCAATCCCCAGCTTTGAAGGGCTGCACGACATAATTGAACCGATCAACCCGCCCAACCGCTTGCCCTACCTGATCAGCCGGGTTGATGACCGGGCCGGTTCACCCTACGTTCGGGTCGACACCGACAAGATCGTTGCCATAATCGAATCAAACCGCCCTGACAACGGCCGTTCCTTCAGTGAGCAGGATGACACCTCGGAAGCGATTGCCAACAATATCATCGACTTCTTCAGCACAGAGGTGAAGCTGGGCCGCCTGCCCAAAAGCCTGCTGCCACTACAGTCAGGGGTCGGCTCCATTGCTAACGCCGTAATTGGTGGCCTGGCCAAAGGACCGTTCTCCGGCCTGAAGGTCTGGACCGAGGTACTGCAGGATACCATGCTGGACTTCTTTGACTCCGGCAAGCTGGACTTCGCCTCCACTGTCTCGCTTTCCTTTTCGGTGGATGGCTTCAAACGCTTCTATGATAACTGGGACAAATACGCCAACAAAGTCATGATGCGGCCGCTCTCCATTGCCAACCACCCTGAGCCGATCCGGCGTCTGGGCTGCATCGCCATGAACACACCGGTAGAGTTTGACATCTATGCCCATGCCAACTCCACCCTGGTGGGCGGCACCCGGATGATCAACGGCATCGGTGGATCAGGAGACTTCCTGCGTAACGCCTACCTCTCCATCATGCATACGCCATCGGCACGGCCCACCAAGACCGACCCGACTGGTATCACCTGCGTGGTACCCCATGTGCCCCACGTTGACCATACTGAGCATGATCTGGATGTGCTGGTAACCGAACAGGGGCTGGCCGATCTGCGCGGTCTGGCCCCCAAGGACCGGGCTCAGGAAATCATCACAAAATGTGCTCACCCTGATTACAAACCGCTGCTACAGGAATATCTGGATATGGCCACCAAAGACTGCCTGGCACGCAAGGCAGGACATGAGCCACAGCTGCTGGACCGGGTATTCAAGATGCAGGTTAACCTAGCCAAGAACGGCACCATGAAAATTGACAACTGGGAGATATAAAACAATAGACCGGCCCCGCTTCAAACGGGGCCGGTCTATTAGGAGAAAATCATGCGAAATACGGACACCAGCTACTACATAACCACCGCACTACAAGCCCTGCAAGCAGCCTATCGTAGTAATCACGATCTGTCGGTGGCAACACACCTGTCCCAGGCAATGGATGCCCTGCACCGGATGTCCCATCAATCCTCTAAAAATGGGCGGATCAATCAGCAGGCAGCCAATGATCCATACGAGATGGATGAGTTCAATTCAGCAGTCTAATACCTCATCCCGGAGACGGCCAACCTAGGGCAGTTCCGTCCCACCCATCAGGTAGCGATCACACTCACGGGCAGCGCCACGCCCTTCGTTAAAGGCCCAGACCACCAGGCTCTGGCCACGACGGCAGTCGCCAGCAGCAAAGACACCGGGGATGCTGGTGGTGTACTGCTCATACTCAGCCTTGATATTGCTGCGCCCATCACGTTCAACACCCAGCGCATCAAGCACCGGCTGTTCCGGCCCCAGGAAACCCATGGCCAGCAGCACCAGCCCTGCCGGACGGCCCTGCTCGGTGCCGGGTACCGGGTTCGGCACAAACTGTCCCTTCTCATTCTTGCCCCAGCTAACCTGCACCGTATGTACTGCAGTCAGGTTACCGCTGGCATCGCCTTCAAATTTTGTGGCGGTGGTCAGGTAGGTGCGGGGGTCTGCGCCATACTTGGCAGCAGCCTCTTCCTGGCCATAATCCACCTTGTGGGTCTTGGGCCATTCCGGCCAGGGGTTGTCAGCAGCACGCTGTTCAGGTGATTGCGGCATAATCTCCAGCTGGGTGACCGAGTTACAGCCATGACGCAGTGAGGTAGCCACACAGTCGGTACCGGTATCGCCACCGCCGATGATAATCACATCCTTGCCCTTGGCAGAGATACAATCAGCACCGGGATTCAGCACAGCCTTGGTATTGGCAGCCAGGAAATCCATGGCAAAATGAACCCCGTTCAGTCCACGGCCTTCAATCGGCAGATCCCTTGGCAGGGTCGCACCGGTTGCCAGTATCACGGCATCAAACTCACTGCGCAGCTTTTCAACCGGATAGTCGTTACCGCCAATGCTGGTATTGCAGACGAAGTTAATCCCTTCCTGCTCCAGCAGTTTAACCCGCCGCAGCACCACCTCACGCTTGTCCAGCTTCATATTGGGGATACCGTACATCAGCAGGCCGCCAGGCAGATCAGCACGCTCAAACACGGTAACGGTATGACCGGCCTTATTCAGCTGGGCAGCTGCAGACAGACCTGCAGGGCCGGAACCAACCACCGCCACCTTTTTGCCGGTGCGGGTCTTGGGCGGATTGGCTACAATCCAGCCCTCCTGCCAGCCTCGCTCAACAATGCTGACCTCAATATTCTTGATCGTAACGGCAGGATCGTTCATCCCCAGGGTACAGGAGCCTTCGCAGGGTGCCGGACAAACCCGTCCGGTGAACTCGGGGAAGTTGTTAGTGCGGTGCAGACGATCCAGTGCCTGATGCCAGAGCCCACGGTAGATCAGATCGTTCCACTCCGGGATCAGGTTGTTGATCGGGCAGCCACTGGCCATGCCGGAGAGCAGTGTGCCGGTATGACAAAACGGGATGCCGCAATCCATGCAACGTGCTCCCTGGGTACGCAGCCCTTCCTCAGACATATGCAGGTGGAACTCGTTCCAGTCCTTAATACGCTCAAGCGGTTCGCGGTCTGCCGGTATTTCGCGGCAATATTCCATAAATCCGGTTGGTTTTCCCATGGTCGTTTCCTATCAGAAGCAAAGAATCAAAATTGTTAGTATCAGATACGATAATCAGCCAATTGCATCCTGCTAGTGTGCTGCAGCCTCATGCCAGTTCTCTTCAAACGCGGCCGTCAGTGCATCATCACCACTCAAACCGGCTGCCTTGGCCCGTTCCAGAGCCTGCAGCACCCGTTTGTAGTCCATCGGCATAACCTTTACGAATTTGGGCAGATAGCTGTTCCAATCAGCCAGCACTGCTGCAGCCTTGGCACTGTTGGTCCGCTCTTTGTGGTTGCTGATCATCTCTTTCAGGGTAGCAACATCCTGTTCATCAAGTTGCTCCAGGGCCACCATCTGGGTGTTGCAATGACCGCTGAAGTCACCTTTTTCATCCAGCACATAGGCAATGCCGCCGCTCATCCCGGCAGCAAAGTTACGGCCGGTTGAACCGAGGATCACCACCGTACCGCCGGTCATATATTCGCAACCGTGGTCCCCTACCCCTTCAACCACCGCGTTAACGCCAGAGTTCCGTACGCAGAACCGCTCGCCAGCCATACCGCGGATATAGGCAGTGCCGCTGGTGGCGCCGTAGAAAGCCACGTTGCCGGCAATAATATTCTCTTCTGCCACAAAGGTCGAACCGGCCGGCGGGAAGACCACGATGGTACCGCCGGAAAGCCCTTTGCCCAGATAGTCATTGGCATCACCGGACAGTTCAAGGGTCATTCCCTTCGGCATGAAAGCCCCGAAGCTCTGACCGGCCGAACCGTTGAAACGCAGGTTTACGGTACCTTCCGGAAGTCCGGCAGCGCCGTGGTTACGGGTGATCTCGTTACCCACAATAGTACCGACAACCCGGTCAATGTTGGTGATCGGCAGTTCAGCGGTCACCTTTTCACCCTTTTCAATGGCCGGTTTACAGATTTCCAGCAGCCTGGACAGGTCAATACACTTCTCAAGGCCATGATCCTGCGACTCGGTACAATAACTGACTGCGCCGATCCCCATGTCAGGAGTATACAGGATATTGCTAAAATCCAGCCCCTGTGCCTTCCAATGAGCCACCGCCTTCTTTGGCTCCAGTATATTGGCGCGGCCAACCATCTCGTTAAAGCTGCGGAAGCCGAGCTGTGCCATGATCTCCCGTACTTCCTGGGCTACAAAGCGCATGAAGTTGACCACGTACTCAGGCTTGCCGCTGAACCGTTTCCTCAGTTCAGGGTCCTGAGTGGCCACACCGGCCGGACAGGTATTGCTGTGGCAGACCCGCATCATCACGCAGCCCAGGGTTACCAGCGGCGCGGTGGCAAAACCGAACTCCTCGGCCCCCAACAAAGCCCCTATCACTACGTCGCGACCAGTCTTCAGCTGACCATCAACTTCAACAATAATCCGACTACGCAGATTGTTCAGCATCAGGGTCTGATGGGTCTCGGCCAACCCTAACTCCCAGGGCAGACCGGCATGCTTGATACTGGAAATCGGTGATGCACCGGTACCGCCATCGTATCCGCTGATCAGCACCACATCGGCATGGGCTTTGGCAACACCGGCAGCGATGGTACCAACCCCCACCTCGGAGACCAGCTTGACGCTGATCCGGGCACGGCGGTTGGCGTTCTTCAGGTCGTGGATCAGTTCAGCCAGATCCTCGATGGAATAGATATCATGGTGCGGCGGCGGCGACACCAGACCAACCCCCGGTGTGGTGTGACGGGTCTTGGCAACCCAGGGATAGACCTTGTGGCCAGGCAGCTCACCACCCTCACCCGGCTTGGCCCCTTGAGCCAGCTTGATCTGCAGCTCACCGGCATTGGTCAGATACTCACTGGTGACACCGAAGCGACCGGAGGCCACCTGTTTGATATTGCTGTTCTTTGAATCGCCCAGTTCATTGGTCCAGGTAAAGCGGGCCGGGTCTTCGCCACCTTCGCCGGTGTTGGAACGACCACCGATCCGGTTCATGGCGATGGCCAGCGCCTCATGGGCCTCCTGACTGATAGAGCCGTAGGACATGGCACCGGTCTTGAAACGTTTTACGATCTCTTCCACCGGCTCAACCTCGTCCAGCGGTACCGGTACGCGGTTCTTGAAATCCAGCAGACCACGCAGGGTGTAGTGACGCTCACTCTGCTCGTCGATCAGGTTCGAGAAGACCTTGAACTCCTGATAGTCGTTGGTACGGGTCGCCTTCTGCAGGGCGGTAATGGTGAGCGGATTGAAGAGGTGCTCCTCACCATCTTTACGCCACTGGTACTGGCCACCGGGATCAAGGGTTGGCTCTGCAGCCACCCGCTTGGGATAGGCCTTGGCGTGGCGCGTCAGCAGTTCAGTGGCAATCCCGTTCAGGTCAGTACCGCCGATCCGGGAGGGGGTCCAGGTGAAGTACTTGTCTATCACCGACTGGTGCAGGCCAACCGCCTCAAAGATCTGGGCACCACGATAGCTCTGAACCGTGGAGATCCCCATCTTTGCCATGGTCTTGACCACCCCTTTGATGGAGGCCTTGATAAAGTTTTTGACCGCCTTCTTATGGTCAAGATCCGGCAGCATCCCCTGCTTGATCATATCATCCAGGGACTCAAAGGCCAGGTAGGGGTTAATGGCCGTTGCGCCATAGCCCAGCAGCACGGCAAAGTGGTGTACCTCGCGGGGCTCTCCTGACTCCAGCACCAACGAAACCCTGGTGCGGGTTGCGTTACGGATCAGGAAGTGATGCAGACCGGAAACCGCCAGCAGGGCAGGAATGGCAGCGAACTCCTCATTCACGCCGCGGTCAGACAACACCAAAATGGTGGTACCTGCCTCAATATGGCGGATGGCAGCACTGAACAGGCTTTCCAGCGCCTTCTCCATCCCCTCGGCACCATCGGCTGCCTTAAACAGCAGGGTCAGGGTGGTGGTCTTAAAACCAGGCAGATCCAGGGCACGCAGCTTTTCAAACTCTTCGTTGGAAAGGATCGGTTGTTCCAATTTTATGCGACGTGCGCTGGCTGCAGCAGGCTTGAGCAGGTTACCTTCCGATCCGATCAGCGTCGTCGTAGAGGTGATCAGTTCCTCGCGGATCGGATCGATCGGCGGGTTGGTCACCTGGGCAAACAGCTGCTTAAAGTAGTTATAGAGCAGTTGGGACTGATCAGAGAGCACTGCCAGCGGCGTGTCGGTACCCATGGAACCCAGCGGCTGAACGCCATCCGTAGCCATGGGACCAAGAATGACCCGTTGATCCTCAAAGGTATAGCCAAAGGCCTGCTGACGCTGGAGCACGGTTTCGTGATCCGGCTCCTGCACCGCTGCCTCCGGCAGATCCTGCAGCAACAGGTGATTCTCCTTCAGCCACGCTCCGTACGGCTTGGCTGAGGACAGCTCTTTTTTAATCTCTTCATCAGGGATAATCCGGCCCTGCTCAGTATCGATCAGGAACATCTTGCCCGGCTGCAAACGCCCCTTCTTCACGATCTGTTCAGGTGCAACCGGCAGCACACCGGCCTCAGAGGCCATGATCACCCGATCATCAGTGGTGATGTAGTAGCGGCAGGGACGCAGACCATTGCGGTCCAGCACCGCGCCGATGCTGCGGCCATCGGTAAAGCAGACGGCAGCAGGCCCATCCCACGGCTCCATCAGACAGGAGTGATACTCGTAGAAGGCACGCTTCTCGTCGTTCATCCCCTCGTGGTTTTCCCATGGTTCAGGCACCATCATCATCACGGCGTGGGGCAGTGAGTAGCCGGACATCGCCAGCAGCTCAAGGCAGTTATCGAACATGGCCGAGTCAGAGCCGTTGGTGTTGATGATCGGCAGCGCCTTGGCAAGGTCATCTCCAAACAGCTCACTGTTGAGCAGCGACTGGCGGGCATGCATCCAGTTAACGTTGCCCCGCAGGGTATTGATCTCGCCGTTGTGGGCCATCAGGTGATAAGGGTGGGCCCGCTCCCAACTGGGGAAGGTATTGGTGGAAAAACGGGAGTGCACCAGAGCCAGGGCCGAGACCATATCCGGGTCACGCAGGTCAGTGAAATACTGATCCACCTGAACCGGCATCAGCATCCCTTTATAGATAATGGTGCGGGTGGAGATACTGGAGACATACCAGTGGTTATCCACTTCAGGATCACGGATCTCGTGGATGGCACGCTGGTTGACGATATACAGCTTGCGGTTGAAGGCGGCCTCATCAAGGCTCTCATCAACCGGCTTCAGGAATAGCTGCCGTACCAGCGGCTCACCAGCCTTGGCGGTATTACCCAGCGATGAGTTGTCAGTGGGCACATCACGCCAGCCGATAATCTGCAACTGCTCTTCATGCAGAATCCGCTCAAGGATATGACGGGCACTGTTGCGCTCGGTGGCCTCGGGGGAGGTAAAGACCATGGCCACACCGTATCTGCCCTGTTCAGGCAGTTCCATACCCAGTGGTGTACAGACCTTGCGCAGAAAGCTGTCCGGCATCTGCATCAGGATGCCAGCGCCGTCACCGGTATTATATTCACATCCCACCGCACCGCGGTGGTCCAGATTGGCCAGAATGGTCAGGGCCTGCTGTACAATATCATGGGACTTTTTGCCCTTGATATTGGCTACAAAACCAACACCACAGGCATCATGTTCAAACTGGGGATCGTACAGTCCCTGCTTTTTGGGTACTCCGATAGTTTTCATAGTGCAACCCTTGTGAAGATATAAGTTTGTGCCACCTGCCAGCAAAACGGACTTATTTAGCAGCAAATAACGCGCCAACCAACAACCCGCAAAACACCCACAATCAGATCAAAGCAGATAGCCACCTGATTACATTGCTTTTTTTACACAAAATTGATCTATTTTGATATTCCGCCTGACAACATTAAAACCAACCCATCTAAAAAAACGAAACTAATTCAAACAACTAGACCAGAGGCCGAAACCAGACAGAAAAAACCCAAAGCCACTCACTTTCATGTATAGAGTTATTTATCTACTCACCAACAAACACACAACAACTCTCAACCCGGCAACACGGTACTCAATCAAACAACATCAACCACCGTAAACGTTGCAGCCAGACCATGTTCACCAGCCTGCAGTTCATCGCCAACCTGCCGCCCCAGCAGACTGCGCCCCAGCGGAGAACCAGGGGTAATCACCACAATCTCGCCATCTGCAGCGGGAATCTTCATGCCGCCTGCATAGGGACCAAGGAACAATCGACGCTGATTTCCCTCTTCATCCTCCAGGGTCACCAGCGCGGACAAGCGAATCGGGCTCTCGTCATCAAAATCCTGCAGCACCAGATTTCGATACCCTTCCAGCGCCACCCGGATCTCCTGGGCACGGTTGGCCTGTCCCTGGGCAATATAAGAGGCCTCCAGCGCCGTGGTATCGTACTTGTTATCCGGGGCGCACTCTTCATGGGTGGCCGCTTCGTGGGCCGCCTTTGCCGCAGCAAAAAACAGGGTCAGATCAGCCTCAAGGGAGTTGATGATGGTTGTAAGCAGTTCAGCTTTTATCATAAAGTCAGATACTTCCAGCAGACAAGAATAGTTATGTGAGTTTACCCACAGGTGAGAGATATACCACAAACTCGTCATCGCCATCCGCGCCGATCAGTGCATCAGCCAGATCCTGATCATAGGCGGCAATGGCACAGGTACCGCACCCGATTGCCCCACAGGCCAGGTAGAGATTCTGACAGACATGCCCGGCATCCAGGGCAATTACCTTGGCTGATGCCTCAGCGTAACGCCACTCGGTACGGGCCGGGATAGCACTCCAGACAAAGGTTACCGCAGCCTGTCCAGCAAAACGCTGCCCCCGCGTTGCCGCGGTTATCTGCTGCGCCAGGTCAACTGGAGCAGACGTAAGAACCAGGGCATGATCAAGGGGAAGATAGCGGTAGATACCGGTTGCAAGCCCCTCCACCCGCAGCACCACCAGATAGGTCTCAAAAGGATGCCGGCAACCGGCAGACGGGACCGTTCGCAGCACGGCAGCCTGATGCAGTTTTTTGCGCACCCCCTGGGCACTCCAGAGCAGAAAGGCCAGTTCATCCAGCCGTAATGAGCTATTGCTGAAACGACGATGGCTTTCCCTGCCGGCAATGGCCCCAACCAGATCATAAGAGGGAATGTTCCAATCAGAACGTTCCGGCAGCCGGATCAACTCCGTACCATCTGCAACCGGTTTCTGCACCGGCGGTGGTTCTTCTCCCTGTGATTGCGGGGTGCCCCACCAATCCACCAGATCCCTGACCCGGTCAGTCAGGAACCAACGCCCCATTTTCTTACTGAAAGCAGGCTTCATACGCAGCGCCTCCTGTCATCAATCCAGACACCATTACAGCAGCTCCAAAGGCGGTTCATCCAATGCCGCCAACTGCTCACGCAGCTCCAGGATATGCTCACCCCAGTAATGCATGGTATTAAACCAGGGGAAGGCGATCGGAAAGGCCGGATCATCCCAGCGGCTGGCCAGCCAGGCGCTATAGTGCAGCATCCGCAGGGTACGCAGCGGCTCGATCAAGCGCAGCTCTGCAGGATCAAAGCTATTAAACTCCTGATACCCCTCCAGCAGTGCATCCAGTTGTACCAGCTTGCGGGGACGATCACCGGACAGCATCATCCAGAGATCCTGCACTGCCGGTGCCATCCGGCTGTCATCAAAATCCACAAAATGAGGGGCATTGTCCCGCCAGAGGATGTTGCCGCTGTGGCAATCTCCATGGGTCCGTATCAAGCGAACCTGTCCGGCATCTGACAGTGCCTGTTCGATCTTCTGCAGCAACTGGCCGGTTAAGATCCTGTAGTTCTCACGATATTCAGAGGGAATGAACTGCTCACTGATCAGGGCAACGCTGGCGTGTCCAAAGCTCTGGCTATCCAGGGTCGGACGCTCTGTAAAGCACTGAACAGCACCGATCCGGTGCATCCTGCCCAACATCCGCCCAAGAATCAGCAGATTGTCCAGATTATCAAACTCCGGGGCATGTCCACCCTGACGGGGGTAGAGGGCAAAGCGGAATCCGTGGTGCTGATACAGGCTCTCACCGTTGGAATTCCTCAGTGGCGCCACCACTGGCAGCTCATGCCCGGCCAGTTCAAGGCTTAACTCATGTTCCTCAATAATCTGCTGGTCTGTCCAGCGATTCGGGCGGTAGAACTTGGCGATCAGCGGTTTGCTGTCTTCGATCCCCACCTGATAGACCCGGTTTTCATAGCTATTCAGGGTAAGGTTACGGCAGTCACAGCGGAAGCCCTGACTTTCCACAGCATCCATGACAAAGTCCGGGGTAAGTTGCTGAAACGGGTGTTTGTGTGCTGTCATGGTGTCCGTCCTGAACCGATCCTGCGCACCTTGAAGAAACGCCCCTTGATCCGGTTGCCAGCCAGACAACGCAGGGCCTGTTCAACACTCTGGCCCATGATCGCCACATAGCTGTGAAAATCAAACAGATCTATCCTGCCCACCTCACTACCGGCAATTCCCCCCTCGCCGGTCAGGGCACCCAGAATATCTCCGGGGCGCAGCTTGTTTTTGCGGCCACCATCAATACAGAGCGTAACCATGGCAGGTGCAGGCGGCCTGCCGGTTAGCGGTGCCAGTGAGGAAAACTCCTGCAGGTCAATCCTGCAGTCAAGGTCTTCCTCCATCCCCTTGATCAGACGGCTGTCCCTCCGGGAAACCAGACTGATGGCCAGCCCCTGTTCACCTGCCCGGCCGGTCCGGCCAATACGGTGGGTATGTACCTCCGGGTTACGGGACAGCTCATAGTTGACCACCGCTGCCAGCTCCTTGATATCCAGGCCACGGGCAGCAACATCGGTTGCCACCAGCACCGAGGCGCTTTTGTTGGAAAAGCGGACCAGCACCTGATCACGCTCCCGCTGTTCCAGATCGCCATGGATCGCCAGTGCGGCAAAGCCGCGTTCTTTCAGGGCATCTGCCAGTTCCTGACAATCCAGTTTGGTGTTGCAGAAGACCAGGGTTGATTCAGGTCGATACTGGCCAAGGATACGGGCCACCGCCTCACTGCGCTGATCAGGTTCTACTTCATAAAAAAGCTGCTCAATCGTCCCTTCCTCATGGTCCTCATCCACACTGACCTCAACCGGCACGTGCTGCATCGTGGCACTCATATCGGCAATGCTGTCCGGGTAGGTGGCTGAAAACAGCAAGGTCTGACGCTTGGCCGGGGCAGCGGCAATCAGGCTGCGGATATCATCCTGAAAGCCCATATCCAGCATCCGGTCCGCCTCATCCAGCACCAGCGTCTGCAGGCTGGACAGATCAAGGCTACCCCGCCGCAGGTGATCCAGCAAACGTCCGGGAGTACCCACCACCACGTGGGCGCCATGTTCCAGAGAGCCCAGTTGCGGGCCAAAGGGCACCCCGCCGCAGACCGTCAAGACCCGAATGTTCTCTGTAAAGCGGGCCAGACGCCGCAGCTCCTTGGCCACCTGATCAGCCAGCTCACGGGTGGGGCAGAGCACCAGCGCCTGCAGCCGCAGGGCTGCGACATCAAGACCGCTTAGCAGCCCGATCCCGAAGGCAGCGGTCTTGCCGCTGCCGGTCTTGGCCTTGGCAATCAGATCTTTACCAGCCAGAATCGGCGGCAAGCTATGGGCCTGAATCGGTGTCATCTCTGCATAGCCCAGCGAGGCCAGATTCTTTAGCATGGCTGGTTTCAGGTGCAATGATGAAAAGGAGGTAGAACTCATTGGCTATATCTCTCATTCTGCGTCAAAAAAACCACAGGGGGATATTCCCTGTGGTTTTTTCAGGCATCGCTCAAACAGAGCGGTTCAGATTATTTCTTATCAGCTTTTTTGATCTTCTTTTCGGCCTTTTTCTCCTTCGGAGTTTTGGCCGGGGCTTTTTTGGTTTCTTTCTTGCTATCCACGCCTTTGCTCATAGTGGTTCCTCCTGTCTGATCCGGCTATTCCGATGTAACCGGACTACTCACTAAGTATACCACTCTTCAGGGGCAGAGGCATGCTTTATTCCTGCCTGATCAGCGGGTAGCCTTATCCAGCAGAGGCTTCAGGAATTTTTCATAGGTGGCCCGTTGCTTGGCAGATAGCAGATCAAGATCCCCCTCGTTATCCAGCAGAAAGGTACCCACCCCGATCACCGTCTTTGCCAGATAGCCAGTGCCTTCAACAGCAGCTTCAATCTCATCGCCCCGCTTGCTCAGCAGGTTTTTCAACAGACGCATATTCAGTTCCATGTTCAGTGCTCCGATAATGTGATGCGTGTATCCCTATCTATCCTTATCAGGCTAAAACAGCTCTCAGTCAAGCTTCTGAACCTGATAACCACGGGCCGCGAGCTGTGCCAGCAGACCATCGTCCCCCACCAGATGCAGTGCGCCAACCAGTACAAACTCCACTTCAGCGTTTTTCAGCATCGCTTCAATCCGGGGCATCCAGGCCTTGTTACGCTTGACGATCAGCGTCTGATAAAGAGGTGGAAACTCTTGTTTAAGCGGCGTAAGTGCCGACTCTTCAAGCCGACGCATATCACCCTGTCGCCAAGCAGCCTTCATCAACTGCATGGTGCGAGGCAGATCTTTGATATCCCGCAGGGTATAGTTGATCAGCTCGTTTTCATACCCCTCCCCCAATGTGGCAAGGAAGCCGACCTGTTCCTCAACCGCCTCAAGCTGTCCCAACCGTTTATGATCCCCCAACGCCTGAGCCTGATAGAACGAGTCCACCCCTGTCCCGCCCATCCCCAGACGTTGCAGCTCAACCATGGTCAGGGTTACTGCCAGCATGCCGGGCTTTAACCCAACCACCTCGGCAACAGGAATCTTCCTGGTCGCCAGATATTTTTCCAATTCCTGAAAAGTCTGTTGATTCAGCACCTGTTTCAGATTACGGCCATCATTATAGATGACCTGTTGCAACACCAGCTGCTGCGTCTCCGGGGCAGTCATCTTCTGCATATCTGTCTCAAAGACAAGCTGCGCTGCTTGCTGATAGGCAGTATCAAACCCCACTGGCAGCGGATAGTCTGTTTTTGACAACACATGAATTGTGCCGCCGATATAGAGCCGGGCATCGCCCTTTGAGATCTTCCAGACCGGTGATGCTGCAAAAACTGATGAAACCGAGACAAACAGCACAAAAACAACAACAGACCACGTAATTCGTAACTTCATTCTGTTATCCTCCAACCCACCAAACGATACAGTTAAAATAGTAAAGCGGCCAACCCGCCGCCTTACTTAACCCGCGCATAGTCACTGCCACTATCTGCTCAGATACAGATCCGTACAGTATCTGACGCCATTTTCTTCCCGGTAAAGCTCGCCCGCCTGCACCTGACGCAGAAAATTCTGAGCTTGGCCACCACCGATGTCACCAATCGCCTTAAGCGGCATAACCCGGTCATTGGCAGCAAAGGCATCAAATTTACCGACAAGATATTCAAACTCGTTCTGCGCTCCTAGTGTTCCGATAGCGCTTACCGCGCAGTTATGCACGAAAGAGTCACCATGCCCGGCAAAAGTCTTTAACGTTGACATTGCTGCAGGGCTATTGGTGCTACCCAGCTCAATCAACGGAAAGCAGGCGGTCGGACTGTCCGCCTTCACGGTGTTAAGCGCAGCCGTTGTCAACTTCTGCAGGTCATCATTACTAACCCCGTAGCCAAAAACACACTGATTGATCTTGGAAGCCACATCCTTGATCACCACCGCCATCGGATCACTTATGCATGGCTTCTGAATCTCGTCCATAGACCAGACCGGAATCTTGGAGTTAAAAAAGAAGGATGGGATCATACAGCTCTTGCTGCCCATGGTCACCTGTCCCAGAAAGATATTGTACGACTCCCAGGCAGAAAAACCGCTGGCGCGATGATTGATCAGCTGGTACTTCTTAATCGTCAGAGTCAGGTCCGCTGGCTTTGTATTATCTTGTGCTGCCAGTTGCAGCGGCACCCCCCGGGCGTTAAATTCAGTGACAATTCCTTTGGCAAGCCATGCCACCGGGTCATCCACATTTTCCAGAGCCAAATCTACACGCTGCAACCCCGAGATTCCGACCATGTATTTAACGCTGTCACGCTGATCCACCACCTTCATAACAAGTGGCGCGTTGTTCACATTCTGATAGACAAAGCCAGGCGCTGGCGGGGCATCGACCGTATATTTAAGAGAACAACCGTTAATACTTAAGAGCACAAACATACAGACAAACAGGTTTAAAATAACACTATTCACAGCATTCCTCCCCGGTCGGCAGGGCGACCTAACAACAGATAAATGTCTTAGGGCCAAAAGTATACCAGCCATTTACTGAAGCTCAAGTGTGACAAACGACAAATTACAATTCATCCCGTTAACCATCTTAAAGACCATACCAGAAAGATTAATCCAAATTGAGTTACATCTATTTTATTGCCGCAGCATTGCGAACAGCCCTATCCCGTGGTACGCTTCTGTACATGACCGACAACACGCTTGCAAAAAAAGCCGCAGCCGTAACATCACCGGAACTGACCGACAAGGTTGTGCTCTATTTTATTGAACACGGCATGCAGATTCTTACCGCCATTGTCCTGATGGGGGCTGGTCTGTTTGTTGCCCGCTGGGTCGGCAGCATCCTGCTGCGCTGGCTGAAATCAAAGCAGTATGATGAGCCGGTCAGCAACCTGATTGTCAAGGTGGTCAAGCTTCTGATCATCGTATTGATCGGGGTCATGTCACTTGGTCAAATGGGGGTGCAGATCACGCCGCTGATCGCTGGAATCGGCGTGGCCGGGGTCGGTGTCAGCCTTGCCATGCAGGGACTGCTGGGCAATCTTGTTGCCGGACTGACGATTATTTTTTCAAAGCCGTTTACCACCGGTGAATATATTGAACTGCTGGGGGTCTATGGCCAGGTTACCGATATTTCACTCTTTTCAACCACCCTGTTGCATACTGATAATTCCCGTGTGATTGTGCCCAACCGGAAGATTGTTGGTGAGATCCTGCACAACTACGGCAATATCCGCCAGCTTAACCTGACAGCCGCCATCGGCTACAGTGCGGATATCAGTCAGGCGCTTGCACTGGTAAACACGATCCTGCAGCAGAATCCAATGGTTTTGGCAGAGCCGGTGCCTGCTGTGGGTATAGCAGCTCTGCATGAATCATCCATTGCCCTGGCAATCCAGCCATGGGTAAAGGTTGATGATTTTGTTCCTGCACAGGCGGCAATCTATCAGGCGGTGATTGAACAGTTCCGCGATCAGCAGATCGAAGTCCCTGTCCCCCGCCGCAATATCCAGATCCTGAATCCCGCCCCCTGATCCCTGGCAGGCTGCTACCGTGGCCGACGCTTTTTGCCCTGCTTACCGGGCGGCAAGGCAGCGGTCTTAAACTCTGGTTCATAACCCACTTCAAAGCTGGTGGCGCTGCTGTTGCGCATACTCAAAAAATGAGCATTTCCCTGATCAAAGGGACAGATCGGCTGACTGCACGGTTCAAAGCCAAAACGTTTGTAGTAGGCCGGTTCCCCCAGCACAAACAGCGGCTGGCTTTTGATCTCCTCCTGCCGCAGGGCAAACCGTAGCAGTTCACTGCCTATCCCCTGTTTTTGAAAATCCGGAGCCACTGCCATCGGGGCCAGATGCAGGCCACAAATTTCTTTACCCTGATAGGCGTTGGAAAAGGCGATGTAGGCGATGGTCTTGTTGGTATGGATGCAGACCCATTCGTGAATTGGCCGATTGTTTTCATGGAACTTCTGCACCAGCAATGTTTCGTAACTGCTGTCGGGAAAGGCCCGCTGCAACAGGGCATAGACCTTGGGACGATTTTCCGGTGTTACTTTCTGGATCTTCATGCGAGGTTCCTCTGGTCTACGCTAGTAACAGCGCAATAGCATGCAACAGCAGGCCGATCACACCACCCACCAGGGTGCCATTCATCCTGATAAACTGCAGGTCAGAGCCGATGGAGAGCTCTATTTCATTGCTGTAATCATCACTTTCCCATGCCTGCACCGTGCCTGAAATATGCCCGGCAACGGCAGTTCGCAGGGTATCTCCGTAACGCAGCACCAGCTTTTCAAGATACTCGTTCAGTGAGTCCTTCAAGCCAGAATTGCTTGACAGGGTTGCACCAACTCCGGCAACTGCCGCTGTAATCTTCTGCTGCAGTTTTGAATCAGGCTGCTGCAGGTCATGGTGCAGCCAGCTTTTCAGATCATTGCCAATATTGCGGGCATAGTCAGTGATTGCCCGGTTATGCAACACCTCTTGCTTGATCCCCTCAACCTTGCTGCGCAGTTCCGGGTCGTTCTTCATGCGGGCGATAAAGCCGGTCACTGCCGTATCAAAACGATGGCGAAGCTCATGGGCTGGATCTGCATTAACCTGCTGGATGTAGTCGTTGATCCGCTTGACAATCTTTTCCCCTGCCCCACGGGCAAACTGGTCTTTGTTCGGCATAAAGACCATCAGGAGCGGATATTCTTTCACCGCCATATCCTCAATGGCCAGGGCCAGCTTGGCTTGCGCCTCTTCGCTGGACAACCAGACAGCACAGCGGTTCAGCAGGTCATCCAGCACCGCCTGATGACGATTGTCGTTCCTGAGCGCCTCCAACATAGCCCCGACTGTGCCGGAAAGGTCAAAGCCTTCTATCCGGTTGCCCAGGGCAGCCCGCAGCCACTGCTGGACCCGCTCATCATCAATAAAATCCAGCGAATCCGCCAGCAGCCGGGTCACCCCTTTAGACAAGTCGGTCGCATGCTGTTGTGCCATCAGGTAGCCGGCCAGATGTTCAGCCGGATTGTAGGCCCGCAGCTTGGCGACCAAGGTATCGCTGGCCAGAAACTTGTCACGGATGAAGGTGGCCAGATTTCCGGCAATGGCCTCCTTCTTGTTCTTGATAATGGCGGTATGGGGTATCGGCAGGCCAAGCGGATGCCGGAACAACGCCACAACCGCAAACCAGTCTGCCAGCGCGCCAACCATGGCAGCCTCCGCAAAGGCAGCGACCCATCCCCAGACACCATGCCCTTTCTGCAGGCGGGCAACCACAAACAGCAGTGCTGCACCAATCATCAGACCGGTGGCGATTCTCTTGTTTCTGATCAAAAGCCTTCTTCTGGTTTCCACTCATAGCTCCCAAAACTGATTTTACGCGTGCTCTGGCAAACAGAAAAACCGCCTCTCAAACAGAAGCGGTTTTTTGTTACGCAAGCCGTTTATCGCACGGCTACACTGTTTTTGTCAACGTATGGCCGTTTGCCACCCGCTTTGCAGATTGCCGCAACCAACCATTTCAGCTACTATGCCGAAAATTTTCCCCACACCAAGGAGATTTCATGGCGACCTCAAGCGAACAACCACACGATATGATCGGACTGGATCAGGCGTTACAGACCATGCGTGAAGATATGACCGATGCCAAACGCCAGTCAAAATTTTACGATATCTTCCTTAACACAACCTTTTGTGTGCCCACCCTTGACCCCAAGGAACTGGAGGGCGACGTACCCCTTGAGGAAGGTCAGATTCTGCCCCTGATTATCGAATCAGAAGGAAATGATTATCTGATGCTGTTTGACAGTGAAGCACGGCTGAAGAGCTGGGCTGGAGCTGAAGTGACCTGGGTAGAGGTTCCCGGACATGTGATTGCAGAAACAACCATGCCGCCGCTTCATCTGGCGATGAACGTTGGCACCGAACATTCAAAACAGTTTCTTCCTGATGAGGTTACCTGGTTGCGGGAGGTTGTAGAGCGTTGTAACGCGGCAGCCGGGGAGCAGCAGGGCGGCTGAGGCATCTAGTCCTCCGGTCGGTGACCGGGGTTTACTTACTGCGGGAGCGTGGTTTTCTGGGTCCGGGAGCAGACTGCCTTCCCTGTTGTGCATCCAGTTCGTCAATCCAGCCGGCCCTGGCATCAGGAAAGGCATCGGCATAGGGCACGTACGGTTTGATATCCAGCACCGGTGTGCCGTCCAGAAGATCAACTCCCCGCAGCTGCAGTGTCCGGCCTTCAACCCTGATCAACTCTACGGCTGAAAGCCCGATGGAATTAGGCCGATGTGGCGATCGGGTGGCCAGAACGCCCCGCTTTGGCCCACCACGGGGCGGCTTGACCGTACCCTTCCAGCCCTCGCTGAGATGGAAGGTGAAGACCAGCCAGATCCGTTCAAAACCGTCCAGATCCTGCACAGCCTGTTCATCAACCCAATCCGCCAGCGTGAGTGTCGCCAGTGCGGGCTCGCCTGACTCGGTTCCCTCCACCACCGTACTCTGGTGTGGCGCATCAATCCGGCGGGCATAGGGAGAGTTGATGATGCCTATCGAGCGACAAACAATCTGGTCAGCAGTATTCATACGTCTACAACCTGGCCACAAACAGGGCCCACAGCAATACGCCGACGGTCACCGCCATACAGCCAAACGCCAGGATATGATCAAGAGCACGCTGATTTCGCCTTTCTTCATAACCAAGCAGCCACCCCAGTAAAATACCGCCTAACAGGCCACCGCCGTGGGCCCAGTTATTGATACCGGAAAAGATCAGGCCGAATACAAAGATACTAAGAGCCCACCCGCCGACATCCCGATACACCATCGTACCGTAGCTCCCTCCCCTGGTTTTGCCATAAAACAGTAAAGCACCGATCAGGCTGCAGAGGGCTGCCGATGCGCCCACCGTAAACGGCACACCAGCAACGTACGAAACAAGATACCCCAGGCATCCTCCCGCGGTATAGATTACAAACATCCTGCTGCTGCCGTATTCATGGGTAACCCAGGGGGCCAGTTGACGAAGCGCTGCCAGATTAAAAAGCAGATGCAGGATACCACCATGCAGATAATTGGCACTGACTACCGTCCAGTATCTTCCATACTGATCAATCGGAATAGTGCCGCTGGCTCCCAAAAGCAGTAAACTATTCTGCCCCGGCGTCAGCAACCCGGCAGACTGATCTACTTTTGTACTTAACAACAATGAAAGGCCAAAGAAAATCAGATTGGCCGTGAGTATGGCAGCACTCATCCATCCCGCACCGGAGACACCAAACAGTACCCACAGAGGATTGGAGCGGGAAGTGCCACACCACGAGCAGTGTGACTCTTCACTGCCAATAATCCGCCTGCAGCGCGGGCAAAGCATTGCGCGTTGTTTCATAGCTTTCTATACCTCGAAGACGACCGACACTTAGCAATCATACATACAACTGAGCCTCTTTCAAAATGTCACGAGGAAGGCCGGATACAAGGCGCACGGCGCGTAGCGACTGAGACATAACACCCCGTTAGGCGAAGAAGCGAGCACCGCGCAACGCAGTAGACGGCCTCCGCAGTAGTTTTGAAAGAGGCTCAACTTTTACACCAGAGAGATCTTGCACCAAACCTCCCGGTAATGATACATAGACTGTCTTTGTTTCAAACATATACGCAAAAGGGCATCTCCCTACAACATCATTATTACGAGGTTATCAGCATGTCGACAGAACAGTTTGGCCCAACAAAGCTGGACGCAACCCTGATCCCCAAGATTGCCGAGCAATGGGGTACCCCGATCTACCTGCACGATCAGAACTATATTGAAAATAGTTGTGAACAACTGCTGAACATGCCCAATGCCTTTGGTCTGCATGTGCGCTATGCCATGAAGGCCAACTCTGACCGCACCGTATTGCGTGTGGTTACCAGCAAGGGGCTGGATCTGGATTGTTCATCACTGGATGAAGCGGCCCGCGCCCATGCTGCCGGGGTTCCCTTCAGCCGGATGATGCTGACCACCCAGGAGGTCCCTGGCGGTGAAGAGCGTACTGAGCTGGAAGCGATGATCAAAGCCGGGCTCAAGTACAATGTCTGCTCCACGCTGCAGTTCAACCTGATTACCGACTTTGCCAAGGTCAACCAGATCGATCTTTCCATGCGGGTCCATCCCGGTGCAGCAGGTGGCGGCGAAAGCGCCACCCGTGACACAGGCAGCGAGTACTCCTGCTTTGGTGTCCACTTAAACGACGTTCCCAAGGTAAAGGCCAAGGCTGACGAGATGGGGCTGCGCTTCACCCAGGTGCATGTGCATATCGGCTCAGGTGGTGATCCTGAAAAATGGCGCCAGAACATTGACCGCGAACTGGGCTTTGTAAAAACCTACTTCCCCGATGCCACCACCGTCAGCTTTGGCGGCGGACTCAAGGTAGCCCGGATGCCAGGAGAGAAACAGGCTGATATCGCTGCGCTGGGGGCATACGCCAAGCAGCGGATCGAAGAGTTTAAGGCGGAAACCGGCCGTGAACTGCAGATGGAGATTGAACCTGGCACCTTTGTGGTGGCCAACTCCGGCCATATCATCACTAAAATTATCGACAAGAAGCTGACCAATGAGCTGAACTTCCTGATCGTGGATGGCGGTATGGAACTGCTGACCCGTCCGCTGCTGTACGGCTCCGAGCACCCGATTGCCATTGTGCGCCAGGACGGCACCCTGCTTTCCAGCGAGTACGATCAGGCCCCTGCGCAAGGGCTTAAATCCTTCGGTATCGTGGGACGTTGCTGCGAAAGTGGCGACTCAGTCCGCCTGGATAACGACGGCAACATCGTGCCGGTGCTGATTGCCGAACCAGAGATCGGTGACTATGTGGTGATCGGTGGTACCGGCGCCTATTCCGAGAGCATGTCGCCGGAAAACTACAACTCCCACCGCAAGCCGGGGGCGGTCATGAAGACCAAAAGCGGCGAACTGGTGCAGATCCGCAAGAAGCAGGTTCGGTCACAGTTGACAGAGAATGAGCTGGATGTGCAGTTGTAAATACCTGATTATCTAGGGGACAAAAGAGGCCACGGGTTACAAACCTGTGGCCTCTTTTGTTGTATGTGTGCCAATCCTTATCGATACACCTCATCATGGCTTCCGATATCAAGCAGGATGATTTCTTTTTCAGTGATCAACAAGGTCAGCGTAATGCGATACGAATACGTCAACCTGATGGCATGACATCCTGCAAGCTTACCGGAAAGCGGATGAAGACCGAGGCCAGGTTGAAAGGGATCTTTCTGCAGAGCCTCAAAGATCGTAGCGAAGCGGGGCCTAAGGTCAGGATGCTTTTTGAAGAACTTATTTGCCTGACGAAGAAACTGTTCTGAAGTGATGACACTGAACACGCTCACTCACCCACTGCGTCAAGCACCTGCAACAGCTCGTCAGCAGAGGCAAATCTTCGCACCCGGCCAGCCTTCAGATCCTCAAGCGAAGCCTTCACCCTGGCAACATAGGCCTCCTCAGCCTCAGCCACCAGCTCCTGGTAACGCGCCTCAGTCAGCACCACGTACTCTGGCCGGTTGTTGCGGATGACATGTAGGTCACCATTTGAGATAATACCGTCAACGGCAGCAATACCGCGCCGTTTGATCTCCTGTGCCGGGATGGTATTCATATCTGCACTCCTTAAGATACCAGATTACGTACCTAATACTGTGCCACGGGTGATATTAGGCGGCAAGATATTTTTTTCAGAAACAAAATAGGCGGCCGATTGGCCGCCTATTTTGAATTAAAAATCCCGTCACCGGAATTATCCTATAGAAACCTAAATCAGCCCCAGGGTAGCGAGTTCTTGCAGAAGCTTCTCCCGGTCAATCGGTTTGGTGATGTATGCCGATGCCCCACAGGCAAAAAATGAGTTCAAGACGGTTGTTGAGGTACTGTCAGCCGAAATGATGATCACCTTGGTTTCCAGATCGGGTGACAAGGCCAGTGCCGTTTCTGCATCACGAATATGCTTCAAGACATTAAGCCCGTTCATACCGGGCATGTTTATATCTAGGCAGATCAGATTGTAATTGGAGCCTTCAAGGTGGCCCTGGTCAAAGCTGCAGAGAGCCTTTTCACCATTGGGGGCGATATCGCAGACAAAGTGCTCCTCAAGGATCACCTTCAGGATAAAACAGGTGGTAATATCATCATCCACAATCAGACATCTTTTTTTCATTCAGGGCACCTGTGGCTTCAGCCATAGAGTAACGACACCAGTATCCATAACAAATATTACCTGGTGCTGCAATCAACGATTCTTAAGCGTATCCGGGCAGCACTATGACAGCCGTGGCACCTCATAACCGCCAGTCAGAATGGCTGCCACCCACTGCGCCAGCAGCGTCAGCTGCGACACCGGCATCCGTTCTTCACAGGTATGGACCTTTTCAAAGCCGCAGCAGAGCACTGCGGTCGGAATACCCCGCTCATTCAGAAAATTGGCGTCCGAACCTCCGCCAGTTGAACGATGACGCACTGCCAGTCCCAGACGACGGGCTGCCTCCCCTGCACGGCGCACCGGAGCAGATGTGGGATCAAGCCGGTATGAACGATAGTTGGAACGAACATTAATTTCTACCTGTCCGCCTGCTTCGCTGGCCGCATCTTCCAAAGCCTGACGCATTCCAGCCACCTGAACAGCCAGGCGAGCCGGATCGGTGGAACGTGCCTCGGCGCTCAGCTCACAGCGATCTGAAACGATATTAGTGGGCCCATCAGCCCGGATGCTGCCGATATTGGCGGTGGTCTCATCATCAATCCGCAACAGTTTCATCCGGGAAATGGCTGTCGCAGCAATCTGAATGGCAGAGATACCCTCATCTGGGGCAATACCGGAGTGGGCCGCACGGCCGCGGATCACGGCGGACAGCCGTACCTGTTCCGGCGCCTTAACAACGATCTCCCCCACCGGACCACCGGCATCCAGTACAAAACCGCAGCGGGAGACCAGCCGGTTCATATCAAACTGTTCAATCCCCAGCAATGACAACTCTTCCGCCACGCTGAACAGAACCTCCAGCGACGGATGGGGCAGACCCTGTTCCCGAACAGATGCTACCCCCTCCAGCACCGCTGCCAGGCCCGCCACATCGTCAGCCCCCAGCACCGTATTGCCATCACTGACAATGTACTCACCCGCCAACTGCGGCTTTACCCCGCAACCGGGCACCACCCGATCCATGTGGCAGGAAAGCAGCAAGGTCTCACCGGGGCCGATGCCAGGCAGGGTGGCGTACAGATTGCCTGCATTGCCACCAAGCTTGGAGCCGGTATCATCCTCAGTCACCGTAAACCCCAGTTCCGTCAGGAGTGTGGTCAGGCGGTCAGCCATGGCCCGTTCTTTGGTGGGCTCGGCATCAATGGCGCACAGCTCCATAAAGGTGCCCATCAGACGGTCAGTATTTATAGCAGGTGTCATAGCATAGTGTCCGGCGTTACGCTTTTGTTTGACATGGTTTAATTACACGAACTCATTCGCTGCCCGTTGGCAGGCATCAACATCAATCCAGATTTCCATAGTACTCCGTCACGCAAATTAACTAATCTACCAACCAGATCCCGTTCTTTTGGACTACACGGAACATTGATTTGCCTGAAGGCTTTTCCTGCACCAATAGAGAAGCAGTACTGCCGCGCACAATCAGGGTCAGCATGCCCTTCTTTATCGTCTGCTCCATTTGGCGACCAGCCTCTTGTAACATCGCCTTCATGTTTTCAGGAGGGAGTTGAGCAAGAGACTGAGCCATCTGACGGTTCTTGCGCTCCGTACTCAGCTTTTGCACTTTTTCAGCATCACCTTGCATCATGGCGCTGGCAACGGCAAAAACAGCCTTTGTCTGCTTGGAATCAAGCGCTTTTTTACCTTTCAGGGTTGCCGATACAGCTTGTTCGTTAAAGATTGGGGCACTAAACGTAAACGTATAGTTCTCGGCAGGCCAGCCCATATCCGGGTTACTCTCCGCCACCTGTTTAAAGGAACCACTGACACGCACATTGCTTATCGTAAATGAGTCAATCGGGTTCTTGGTGCTGTCAGAAAAGGTCTTGTTCCCAAGGGAATAGCGTTCATCCTTGGGCGGCGTTAACAGGGTCAGAACAATTGATTTTGGAGCAGAGGGATCAAGCCTGATCAACGCCCCCTTGATTTTGCCCTCCCGAACCATTTCTGACAGGGTAAAGAACGGGTTCATTCCGGCGATAACATCTCTGCTTACATCCCGGTCGGTAACCAGTATTCTCAACTCCTTCTTGGTATCAAGCCATCCCTCGGCATTATCATGCAGATGGGCATAGGAGTGTTTTAATACGATAGTATCCTGCCCAATGGTAATGGAGCCGCTGGCAGTGCCGAGATCAATAGCAAATACCGGCGAATAAAAGAGGCAGACCAGTAGCAGGGAGAACAGCAAGGAGATGGTTTTCATGCTGGAATCCTTTCAGGTTCAGAGATTTGTGGCGAGATATTCGTACCCTAGTTTTCAGAGCCCTTTGGGTTCCTGGATCGCTTCATTTCGCTAATAGTGACGGCCAGATTCGCTATCTGGTACAGGCTGTTCTTTGTTGCATCACTGAAGATCAACTCACCACGGGTGGTGACCTGCTCCTTCTCCAACCGGGAGCTGACACGCACACCAGTAAGGTTGTTTTTCAGATATTCAAATGATGGATCGTCCGGCTGACGATCCGAAAACACGGCAAATATTTGAGACAACTTCAGTTCCAGCATGGAAAGAGCACCATTGCAGCGTTCAAGCAGGCTGGCCGGCATGGCCGGACTGTCGGTTTTCTTTCGGTCCGCCAATCCAGTTACCACATCGCTGCTTGTCGAAATCGCAATATAGCTGTTGTCAGCAAGAAGATAGTAGCCGCTCCCTGAATTGATCCGGTATATCTTGCCGTCAAAACTGGCGTTCCTTGCTTCCGGCCCTTCCTGAAGCTTCCTGTACAGAAGCTTCACCGCGACGCTTTCCTGCTTGACGCCAAATACGATGCTGCCCTCGGCCTTTGACTCGCCGAGGAAAAAGCGCGATGACTGGTGACCGGGATACTGCCGCCTCGTTGAATTTTCAGTATTATTCCGCGATATACCTTCCAGAACAATGGCAATGTCACCGGTAAAAGAATCTGCCAACTGTTCAATGTTCGACGTGGTCAGCTTCTCCACCATTTCATCTGCCTTCCGGTATTGTTCTGGATTTGCCTGGCGAAACCTTTCCTGAAGCGATTTAAATGGAATGTGACTGGCAAGGAATACCAGATACTTGTCGGCCGGTATGCTTTCCAGAAACTCCTTTGAAAGAGGAACGCTTATCGACCTGATTTCAGCGAGCAGAGCTACACCGCTGACGCGTGCATCAAAGGTCGCTTTCCCATTAACGAAGTTACATGCGAAACCAAGACTACTACCCCGATAGACATCCTGATGATACGGGTAGTTTTTCATCAGGGCCGACATACCAGGCTGATTGACGACCCTTTCCAGGTCAACGCTGATCAGACAGTCATCCGTGCCCTCAAGCCATCTCTTTTTCAGCGGATCACCAGCAATGCTTTCCTCTTTTTTCATGGCCATGATCGCCAGTGCCCGTTGCTTACCCCTGCCTTTGGTGCCACCGGAATAGATCAGGGCAAAGGATTTGTTCCAGTAGAGGTAGGAGCCATCATCAAGCTTGAGGATTGAAACACCGGCCTCAGTTGCTACTGTGCCCGGCCTTAACTTTTGCAGGAATTCGGCAAAGCGGCTCTGGTTCCTGATACCGAACAGGACGCCAGTTCTGGAGTGGTTCCCATCATGGGTTTCGGTGAAAGCATAGACATCTTCAGCCAGATCAATACCGCTTTCCTTCACCGGATTTGCCAACAGTTCATCGAAACGTGGGTACAACCGGCCGCCGATCTCCAGCAGTTTCTTGTAGACCGGATCGGCGGTAGCTCCTTTCAGCCCTGACTTCAGGAAGATCGAAGCGATGTTGCTGCGTGTTACGGTAATTGCCGATTTGGGGATATGTTTCGCATGGGCTGGCTGAATATGAAAGAAAAGTTTGCAGGCGCTGACAAGCTCCGGCATGTAGATCAAGCTCGCTACCACCAGCAGGCCGATAACGGCACATGCAATTTTTTTGGAACGGTAGTTAGTCTGTATCCGGTGCTCATTGCCAACAGGCGGGATTAACTCTTTGATGCGCTGTTTCTCGGCATATTTTGCGAAAATGATATGGCAGTGAATACAGGTATCGGACACAGCTTGCCCTGTGCCGCATTGCGGGCAGAAAAACTCCGGCTCCGGTATGGAGACAGACTCTCGGGAAACCGGGAAGTTAACCTGGCAGTTCCGACAGGTCGCGGTTACACCGCCAGCCGGTATCTTCTCATCCGGCACCTCTGCGCTCCACTGACAACCGGGGCAGGTAATCTTCATGGCCTCACCTTAACTGAATTTTAATTACGAGGTCAGCTTACCTACCTTTTTCATGCTGCCTTGAACAGCCTTTTTTCAACGACAGGCTTGGCGAAACAGTTCATCTCGGACATAAGGGGCGCCGTTACCGACGCCCCTTATGTCCGACTATTTCAGATTTTTCTTAATTCGTTCCACCGCCTCAATCACATTCTCGCGATGGCCAAAGGCCGAGAGGCGGAAGAACCCTTCGCCGCTGGGGCCGAAGCCGGAGCCGGGAGTACCGACCACGTTGCACTCGTTCAGCAGCTTGTCAAAGAAGTCCCAGCTGCTCATACCACCGGGGGTCTTAAGCCAGATATAAGGAGCATCCACGCCGCCATAGCAGGTAACACCAACCTCTTTCAGACCTTCACGGATGATGCGGGCGTTTTCCATGTAATAGTCGATGATCTCTTTGGTCTGCTTCCATCCCTCATCACTATAGACCGCAGCAGCAGCCTTCTGCACTGGGTAGGAAGCACCGTTGAACTTGGTGGTGGTGCGGCGCAGCCAGAGCTTGTTGAAGCTGTACTTCTCTCCGCTGGCGGTGGTGCCCATCACCTCTTCCGGTACCACTACCAGACCGCAACGCACGCCGGTAAAGCCGGCGGTCTTGGAGAAGGAGCGGAACTCGATGGCGCACTTCTTTGCCCCTTCGATCTCATAGATGGAATGGGGAATCTCAGGGTTGGTGATAAAGGCTTCGTAGGCAGCATCAAAGAAGATGATGGCATCGTTGGCATTGGCATAATCAACCCACTTCTTCAACTCGGCCTTGCTGGCCACAGTGCCGGTGGGGTTATTGGGGAAGCAAAGATAGATGATGTCCACCTTCTGGGTAGGCAGCGAGGGGATAAAACCATTAGCCTCGTTGCAGGGCAGGTAGACGATGTTCTGGTAGTAGCCCTTTTCATCTGCCTCGCCGGTGCGGCCGATCATGACGTTGGTGTCGTTATAGACCGGATAGACCGGGTCGCCGATGGCAACCACGTTGTCCAGGGCAAAGATGTCCAGGATGTTTGCGCAGTCGCACTTGGAACCATCGGAGATGAACATCTCTTCGGTCTTGAGATCAACACCCAGCGGTTTATAGGATTTCTCGATAATGGCATTGATCAACCAGTCATAGCCCTGCTCCGGACCGTAGCCGGCAAACTGGTCAGTGGTGGCCAGATCATCCACTGCGGCATGAAACGCCTTCAGTACAGCCGGTGCCAGGGGACGGGTCACATCGCCGATACCCAGGCGGATAACCTTTGCACTTGGGTTGGCAGCAGTAAACTCACGCACGCGACGGCCGATTTCAGGGAACAGGTAGCCAGCTTTTAACTTCAGATAGTTGTCATTGATTTTTGCCATGTCAGATGAAGCTCCTCTTTGGTTTGATATGCTATTACCAGACAGTTTTTACATTATATTTGGAAATAATCGGATCAATAGTCAGTATGGACATTTTTTCGGAGATGGCCTGAGCCACCAAGATTCTGTCAAACGGATCTTTGTGGAAATCAGGCAGTTGGTGCAGCCGAAAAGTGTGTTTGAATGAAATGGGGAGCTCATCAATCTGGTTAATGGTCAACTGTTTGGTAATAAAGTGTTCCGGCGTAGCGGGCAGTTTAAGTTTGCCAATATTACATTTAATGACCATCTCCCAGACAGAGGCGCTGCTTAGGTACAGCTTGGTGCGACTATTGAGAATACAATCTTTGGCGGCTTCAGATAATTTAGGGTCTTCAGTAACAAGCCAGATAAAGGCATGAGTATCCAGCAGACACCTCATTTGTAAAACTCATCAATGATATCGGAAGGCAGTGGATCATTAAAATCATCCGCAATCCAGACCTGCCCCTTTGCCGTTCCAAGCTTACGGATAAACATAGTTTGTGTTTTAGGAGATGCGGATAGAAACTGTTCCTTTATAGCGTGCATCACGGTATAAAGCTGCGGCATTTTTGAGTCAGGAACGTCCCGTATCTCGGCAATAAGTTTTTCACGATAGGTGGTTGCCATCTGCCTGCCTCCTGCTAAAAAGCTACTTCAGCCCCAGCACATCCTGCATATCATACAGCCCCGGCTGCTTGCCGACAATCCACTTGGCTGCGCGGATACTACCGCGTGAGAACATGTCACGGCTCATGGCGCGGTGGGAGATCTCGATCCGCTCACCCATGCCGATGAAGTAAACGGTATGTTCGCCGACAATGTCGCCGCCCCGCACAGTCTGCATGCCGATCTCGTCTTTGGTCCGCTCGCCGCAGATCCCTTCGCGGTGGTAGTTGGCCACCTGATTGTAATCGCGGCCAAGTGCCTCAGCCACCACCTCGCCCATCCGTACCGCAGTGCCGCTGGGGGAGTCTTTCTTCTTGTTGTGGTGCAGTTCTACGATCTCCACATCAAAGTCATCGCCCAGGGTCTTGGCCAGATCCTTGAGCATCTTGAAGCAGACATTGACACCAACCGACATGTTGGGAGCCAGCACCGCCGGGATATCCTTGGCCAGTTCAGCAGCCAGGGCACGTTCTTCCGGGGTGAAGCCGGTGGAGCCGATCACGATTGACTTCTTTTTCAGGCTGCAGACCTCAAGGTTCTTGAGCGAGATCTTGGGAGTGGTGAAATCGATCAGGACATCACATCCCTCAACCACAGCGTTCAGGTCGTCGGAGATGGCAACACCCAGCTGGCCGCAACCGGCAATCAGACCGGCATCCTGGCCGACCTGAGGATGGCCGGGCCGCTCAAGGGCACCGGAGATGGTGCAACCTGCCTCAACAGCAGCGACGATAATACGTTGACCCATGCGGCCGGCAGCGCCGCAGACGGCAATCTTAATCATACTAAACCTCTTAACTCACCACAGAGGGCGCGGAGGGACACAGAGGAAATCAAAAGCAGTTTCTTAAGCTCTTGGGGGAAAAACACAAAAAAATAATCTTTGCATTGGATTCTTTTTGGTCTCCGGCTTTCTCTGCGTCCTCTGCGGTAAAATAGAATTAAATCAGCTTGTACTCTTTCATAATGGCTTCCAGCTTTGCCTTGTTGGCCGCGCTCATTGGTACCAGCGGCAGGCGTACTTCATCGGAGCACTTACCCATCAGCCCCAGGGCGGTCTTGACCGGCACCGGGTTGCTCTCAATAAACATGGCGTTGTTGATCTTGAGGGTCTGGAGATGCAGCTGGCGGGCCTTTTCAAGATCACCGGCATAGAAGGCATCAGTCAGGTCGCCAATCGCCTTGGGCATGATGTTGGCGGTGACGGAGATGACCCCTTTTGCACCACAGGCCATCATTGGAAAGGTGATAAAGTCATCACCGGAAAAGACATCAATCTGATCGCCACAGAGGGCCAACACTTCTGAAGCCTGTTGCAGAGAGCCGGTGGCCTCTTTGATGGCCACGATATTTTTGTGTCCGGCCAGGCGTGCCACCGTCTCCGGCAGCAGGTTAACAGCGGTACGACCCGGCACGTTGTACAGGATCTGAGGGATTTCAACCGCATCAGCAATGGCAAGATAGTGGCGATATAGCCCTTCCTGGGTCGGTTTGTTGTAGTAGGGGGTCACCAGCAGCACCCCGGCCACACCAATCGCTTTGGCTTCGCGGGTCAGATGGATAGCCTCGGCAGTTGAATTGGAACCGGTTCCGGCGATGACCGGTACGCGCCCTTTGGCCTGATCAAATACGATCTTGATGACGTTCAGGTGCTCTTCATTATCCAGAGTGGACGATTCACCGGTTGTTCCGCAGGCCACGATGGCATCAGTACCGTTCTCAATCTGAAAATCAACCAATTCACGCAGTTTCTTCTCGTCCACCATACCGTTGTTGAACGGCGTAACAATGGCAACAATACTTCCTTTAAACATGACAGCCTCCCCTGACTTAAATAAAAAAACAAACTACTGACATTATTTTAGAATATTTAAAATTCATGTAAAATTATCACCTCGTTTGGTTATCAGCTGGCAAGCCAGCTGATAACAGGCCTCCACATGCTGATTACCGATATAGCGCATCATACTGATGCTGATGGCGGCGGCAGCCGCCTGCCCCACCAGCGGCACAAAACGAACCACACTCTTGATCCCCACCCGTGCCCCCATTTTAGCCACCAGCGAGGTTACCAGATTGGTGGTAATCGCCTTACCAATCAAGCGGGAACCCAGGCGCTTGGCCAGATCAAAGGCCATAATCTTCAACTCCGGGCTTAACTCTTCCACCTGTTCGGGTGAAAGGCCGAAACGGGCATTGATCCGGGGTAATAACTGCATCAGCATCCCCACGTCCGCCACCAGATCACTACCGGGCAACGGCACCAGCACCGCTGCCCCGGAAACCAACGCACGTTTGGTGACCATTGTGCGGCAATCGCTACGGGCCTGCTTAATTTCATCCAGCGTGGCTACGGCCAGGTCAAGGCTCATGCCCTTCCTCACAGACTGATGACAGAAACAAGGTGTCCTACGTAAGTACCGATGCAGATCCGCCTGATGGCAGACCAAAACAGCCTTAAATATCGGCTAATGCGTTGAAAACGGTACTATATATAAAAAGTGGAATTTTTTAACACAGCCCCCATTAAAAGTCAAAACGTGTTTATACGGTTGATAAAGGCGATCAACAGACCGTAATGAAAGTGATTAAAAGGAAAGCTGATCCGTGGCAGCAGGGCCAGTTCCGGTTCATCATCCTCAACCAGCAGCGGCTCACAATTAACAATCCGCCCACCCGGCTGAATCAGCTCAGGAAACTCCTGTTCAAGCATATCCAGCTGCTCCGGTTGCAGTTCTTTAGTCAATCTGACAACGATCAGATCATCATGAAAACGGACTGAGTGGTAGTTTTTGTAGAACCCTTCAATAACTGCCGCAGCCTCATGTATATCGTTGGTAATGGTAAAGATGGAAAAATCTTCACCTGAGATTAAACCTTTAGCCAGCAGCTGTTCCTTGACAAACTCAAAAAACTGCTCCCAGAAACCGTCTCCGTCATCCACCAGCACCAGCGGTTTGGGCGAGGTTTTGCCGGTCTGCACCAGGGTAAAGACCTCCATCGCCTCATCCAGCGTACCAAACCCGCCGGGGAATACGGCAACCGCGTCTGACTCTTTTACAAAGGCCACCTTACGGTTAAAAAAGTATTTATAGGTAACCAGCCGGGGATTATTATGCATAACCGGATTGGCACTCTGCTCAAACGGAAGTTTTATATTGACGGCAAAGGAGTTTTCACTGCCGGCCCCTTCATTACCGGCCTGCATAATGCCGGGACCGCCGCCGGTAATGGTCATCCAGCCCTTATCAGCCAACTGGCGTCCGAAACTGACACATTTTTGATAGATTGACTCACTTGGCTGGGTACGGGCTGATCCGAAGATCGTGACCTTCTTGCGGTCACGATAGGGACCAAAAACCCGAGTGGTATAACGCATCTCCCGCAGGGTGCGATTGATCAGCTTCAGATCTGGCAGATAGGTAGTTTCCTGCCCGATTTTGAGTGATGAAATAACCAGTTCGCGCACCAGATGGGCATGGGTGACCCCCCCGGTGGCCGTTATCAGCCGGTCAATCAGCTTATCCACCTCTTCATTGGTATGGGAAAAACTTAACTCCATGGCACCCCCGTCATAGCACTCAAACCGCATAAATAGTGGCGCACACTAGCACAGTTCAAACCAGCTGTAAACCGCCGGACCTCGGGAATCACAGCTTGATTTTATCTGAAGCGCTAGTGTAGTATGCAACCTCTTTTGACAACTATGTGACCTACAGAGACAAGGAGCCTGGCACCATGCTTGATGTGATACGCAAAAAGAAGGATTCGGTCGTTATCAAGGCCGTCTTCATCATCATCGTACTGTCGTTCATCGGCACCATCTTCCTGGTCTGGGGTAGGGGCGACGAAGGGATGGGCAGAAGCACCGGTTATGCCGCCAAGGTTGACCGGACCACCATTTCGCTTGAAGCCTTTCAGAACGCCTACCAGAACATGACTGAGACCTATCGCCAGCTCTTTGGCGGTAACTTTACCCCTGAACTTGAAAAACAGCTTAATCTCCGCCAGCAGGTCATTGACCGGTTGATTGACAGTACCCTGATCATGAAGGCTGCCAAGAGCCAGGGCGTATCGGTCAGCAAAGAAGAAATTTCCGCTGCCATAGCAGCCATGCCAGCATTCCAGCAGAACGGCAGCTTTGATTTCAGCCTCTACCAGCAGATGCTGAAGGCAAACCGGATTACCCCTGAAGCATATGAGGAATCAAAAAAACGCGAGCTGCTGATTGACAAGACCCGCAAGACCGTGATGGACAAGGTAAACATCAGTGATGACGAGGCCCTGAAGCAGTTTCATAAGGAGCAGGATAAGCTGGAGCTTTCCTATGCCTCCTTTGCAGCAGCAGATCTGGCTGGCGAGGTAAAACTGACCGATGCTGATCTGCAGGATTTCCTGTCTAAAAATGCTGATAAATTCAAAACACCTGAGAAGGTTGCCCTGTCCTGGTTTGTGCTGGAAAACGCCAGCCAGACACACGCTCAATCGGTAACCGCTGAAGAGCAAAAAACCTTCTACGACAAAAACATGGATCGCTATCTTGACAAGGATCATGCCCCGATCCCCTATGAGCAGATAAAAGATCGCGTCAAGGCGGATGCACAACGTCAGAAGGGGTCAAAGGCCCTCTATGAAAAAGCTGCCGACACCCTGTTCCAGAACATTAAATCCGGCGACCTTGCTCTGGTAGCGGGCAAGCTGGGTGCAAAAATTCAGGACACCCCGCTTTTCAGTGCAACCACCGCTCCTGCAGCTCTGGCAGGCGAAACAGCCCTGATCAAAAAGGCCTTTGAGTTGAAACAAGGCGAGCTGGGTGGCCCGGTTGAGACCGCAAAAGGGATCTACATCTTTAAAGTCAAGGAAAAGAAGGCGGCTGAGCTGCCACCACTGGCCCAGGTTCGTGCCACGGTCGAGCAACAGGTTCGCGCCCTGAAGGCAGCGGAGCTGGCAAAACAAAAGGCGGTTGAGGCACAAAAGGCACTGGCTGCAGGCGGAGCCGGCCTTAAGCTGCAAGTAACCCCGGCCTTTGGTTATAATGCCAAAGGAGATCTGCCCGGTATCGGCAGTTCAAAACCGTTAATGGAGAAGGCCTTTGATCTGACCACCGCCAGCGCAACCGCCTCTGAACCGATGCTGGTGGGTAACCGCTGGTACGCAGTACGACTGAAGCAGCGCAATGCAGCCCCCCAGACCGACTTTGCAGCCCGCAAGGACGAGCTCAAAAAACGGATGCTGCCTGCCAAACAGGAAGAGAGCCTGCGCAGCTGGCTGAAGGAACTGCGCAGCAAGGCAAAAATCGTCATTAATCCGGCGCTGACCGCCGCAAATCAGTAACGCTGAAACCAAAGGAGAGCTGACATGTCCCAGCCTGTTAAACAAACCGATTTCCCCGGCCTAAAGCTGGTCACCCGCGGCAAGGTACGGGATATTTACGATCTGGGCGATGCCCTGCTGATGGTCACTTCTGACCGGATTTCGGCCTTTGACGTGATCATGAATGAGCCGATTCCTGACAAGGGGATCGTTCTGACCCAGATTTCAAAGTTCTGGTTTAGTCAGATGGAAGACATTATCCCTAACCATATCATCTCCACTGATGTGGCTGACTATCCTGCTGCCTGCCAACCGTACGCCGATGTTCTGGCAGGTCGCTCCATGCTGGTCAAAAAGGCAGAGCCGCTGGCTGCAGAGTGCATCGTGCGAGGCTACGTCTCCGGTTCCGGCTGGAAGGATTATAAAGCCACCGGCTCCATCTGCGGCATCAAGCTGCCTGAAGGGCTAAAGGAGTCCGACCGCCTGGCTGAGCCGATCTTTACCCCCTCCACCAAGGCAGAGCTGGGTACCCATGATGAAAACATCAGCTTTGACGAGATGGCACGGATATGCGGCAAAGAACTGGCTGAGCAAGCCCGCGAAGCCACCATCCGCATCTACTGCCGCGCCCGTGAGATTGCCGATCAGAAAGGGATCATCATTGCCGACACCAAGTTTGAGTTCGGTGTTTATGAAGGCAAGCTGATTATCATTGATGAATGCCTGACACCTGACTCAAGCCGTTTCTGGCCCAAAGACCAGTACCAGCCGGGTGGCGCTCAGCCCAGCTTTGACAAGCAGTTCCTGCGGGATTATCTGGAGACGCTGGACTGGGGCAAAACCGCACCAGCACCGCCGCTGCCAGAAGAGATCGTGACCAAGACCGGCGATAAGTATAAGGAAGCGCTGTTTAAACTGGCCGGGATCAAGCTGTAACGAATTGTTTTCGCTGTTGTAATACCGCCGGAACCTTCCGGCGGTATTTTTTTTGCCGAAAATTTGACCAGATCCCCAAAGTGTGTATACTACTCACAAGAATATGCGGGAAAGGAGACGAACCATGAAATTGGATGACGTCAAAAAGATTGCGGCAGAACTGGGAATTAAGGCGGGCAAACTGCGTAAGGCAGACCTGATTCAGCAGATACAGCAGGCCGAAGGTAACGACCCGTGCTATGCCACCGGCAAGGCAGCTTCCTGCGGCCAGGATCAATGCCTTTGGCGGGAAGACTGCAACTGATTTTATTTTCGTTTCACCCTACACAGACAAACGCCCTGTCAGCATAAGCGAACAGGGCGTAGTCTTGTACACACAGCGGGCTACGGCTTAGCGCTATAGACCTTCCTGACTCTTCAGGTGCTTGCCTACCGCCTTGTCTCTGACTGAGATATGCCGCAGCAACCAATCCAGCAACAGTTTGTTCGTATCCAGCACATGATCAATCTGGACGCTACCGTCAGTACGCATCCGCTCTTTAAGCTCAGCAATGCGGGCGATAAACCCGACATGCTCCGCATGATGCGCCTCATAATCAGGAAAACCACTCTTTCTTTGCAGTATCTCTTCGTCACCAAAATGGCTGATCACATACTCATCCAAAAATGACAGCAGATGCAGCACCTCTTCACGCCCCTTGCCTTCCTTGCAGGAATTGAGCAGCAGGTCAAAACGTGCCAGCAGCTCTTTATGCTGACTGTCAATCTGGTCAACCCCTATGGCAAGGTCTTCTCTCCAGGAAATCCCCATCTTATGCCTCCCTGTCTGTTTCAGCAGACTTTTTCTTGCGTGCAGATCCAGATTTCTTTTTATGGCCTGCGTCCTTACTTCTATCCCCATCTTCATCATGCATCCGTGTATGCATCTTCTTCAGGGTTTGTGCAACCTGATAAAAGACCGTTCCTTTGGGGTAGGCGCCCGTTTTTCCAGCCACTCCGGCCTGAACTCCGGTCAGGATCTCAATCCCCTCTTCAATGGTCTCAATGCTCCAGAGGTGGAACTGGCCGCCAGCAATCGCCTCCACCACCTCTTCCTTCAGCATCAGATGACGCTCATTGGTCTTGGGAATCACAACCCCTTGGGCGCCGGTCAGCCCTTTCGCCTTACAGACGGCATAAAAGCCTTCAATTTTGTGGTTCACACCACCGATCGGCTGGATCTGACCACGCTGGTTGACGCTGCCGGTCACCGCAATCCCCTGCCTGATCGGCAGGCCGGACAGGGCTGAAAGCAGGGCGTACAGTTCAGTGGACGAAGCGCTATCACCTTCAACTCCGTCATAGTTCTGCTCAAAACAGATTGAGGCCGATAGCGACAGAGGATGGGTGCGGGCAAACAGCCCACCCAGGTAACCGGTCAGGATCAAGACCCCTTTATCGTGGATCGGACCGGACAGCTTGACCTCCCGCTCCACATTCACCATACCGGCCTGCCCCAGCCAGATCCGGGCGGTAATCCGCGAAGGCCGTCCAAAGACATGATCCCCCAGGGAGATGACCGACAGGCCGTTGATCTGACCCACCACAGCACCATCGGTATCCACCATGATGGTACCGTCATCAAACAGCTCCTGCATCCGTTCTTCAATCCGGTTGACCCGGTAAAGCTGCTCTTCAGCAGCCCTGCGGACATCGCTGCAGGTAATCACCTCATGCCCGTCACGCTCGGCCCAGAAACTGGCCTCACGGACAAAGTCAGCGATCTCCATAAATCGAGAGGAAAGCTTCTGCTGATCATCCACCATTCTTGCGGTGTACTCCAGCAGACAGGCCACGCCGGCCCGGTCAAAGTGCAGCAGCTTCTTGTCACGGCAGAGGGTGGCCACAAACAGGGCATACTCCTGCATGACAACCGGAGTACGGGAGACAGAGCTATCAAACTCTGCCTTGACCTTGAAGAACTTGCGGTAGTCAGGGTCCTGATAATAAAGCAGATAGTAAATCCAGGGAGTGCCCACCAGCACAATCTTGGCTGAAAGCGGCACCGGTTCCGGCTTGAGCGACACCATGGTCATGAAGCGATACTGCTCCAGCACATCCTCAATCCTGATTTCAGCGGTACGGATGCAACGTTTAAGTGAATCCCAGACAAACGGATTAATCAGCACCTCACGGGCGTCAATCACCAGGTAGCCACCATTGGCCCGGTGCAGGGCACCGGACTTGATCATGGTAAAATCAGTGACCGCCACGCCACCGTACTGCATGACATGCTCAATCCTGCCAAACAGGTTATTGTAGGTGGGGTTGGATTCAAAGACGATCGGTGCCCCTTCCGTCTCCTTGTTATCCACCAGCAGGTTAACCTCATAACGTTCAAAACTGGGTTCCTGACGAGCAATCTTCAGACCGGGGATCTGGGGCTGCGTTGGCTGCGGCTTAAAATCCTCCAGATTTTTAAGGATATCTTCCTGTACGGTTTCAAGATAGGTCAGCACCTTCTCCAGATCAGCGTACTTCTCCCGCAGCGGGTCCAGCCGGTGTCCCAGACAGGAAAGCCCCAGTTCACGATCCGCCTGGGCCAGGGCATCCTTGGTGGCCTTTTCGTTATCCCGCACCTGACGCAGGACATCATTCAGACGTTCCGTCAGCAATTTCCCCTGTTCTTCAAGTTTGGCCCGTTCCTCTTCTGTCAGGGCATCATACTCGTCCTGGGTAAAATTGTGGTCATCCTTCTGAGGTACGATCACCAACCCGGACACGGTCCGTTGCAGCACAAAACCATGCTTTTCAGATTCTGTCTCAAGGGTATCAAACAGCTCATTACTCTGGGTCTGATACTGCTCCAGCACCTCGGTGCGGCGAGACTCATATTCCTTGCTTTCCAGTGCCTTGGGAATATCCTTCTTGAACGCCTCCACCAGCTCCTTCATATCAGCAGTCAGCTCACTGCCCCGGCCAGCCGGAAGCGATAATGAGATTGGATTATCAGCATCCTTAAAATTATAGACATAGACCCAGTCATCCGGGGTCGGCTCATCCTTGGCCCGTTGACGCAGCAGGTTACGAATGGTTGAGGTACGCCCGGTACCGGTCTGGCCGGAGATATAGAGGTTAAAGCCGGTTTCCCTGACTCCCAGGCCAAATTCGATGGAACGCAGGGCACGTTCCTGCCCCACTGCATCCACCAGATCCGGCAGATCAGCGGTGGTGGTAAAATCGAACTGATCCGGATCACAGGTCCAACGCAGCTTCTCTACTGGTAGTTGACAAGACGAACTAACGGTCATTCCCCCTCCTCCCATATATAACAGACACAGCTATCGTTGCCCTGCCAGACAAACCTGATTACGGCCACCATTCTTGGCACGATACAAGGCGGTATCTGAGGCCTTGATTACCTCTTCAGCAGAGGCGTAACGACCGCCTGACTCAGCCACCCCAATACTGACCGTTACCGAGACATCTCTGCCTCCGTACGGCTTGGCACGACTTACCTGCCCCTTGACATCATCCTTGGGGCGTTCATCAGAACGCAGGGCCATCTTGTACTCTTCAATCGACTTACGCAGTTTTTCAAGATGCGGCGCTGCATCCTTGGCTGTTTTACCGGGAAAAATGACGGTAAACTCCTCGCCACCGTACCTGAAGGGACGTCCACCACCGGAGACCGCCATCAGTCGGCTTGCGACCACCTTCAGCACCTGATCCCCCACATCATGACCGTAGGTATCATTAAAGCGTTTGAAATGATCAACATCCACCATGGCTATGGCATAGCGGCTGCCCAGACCACGCAGCAGTTCATTCAGTGCCCGTCGCGATGGCAGACCGGTCATATCATCGCGGAAGGCCATATTATGGGAATCCTGAATAATGGCCAGGATAAAGATTAAGCCGATGGCACTATTGAATACCGGGGCGATATAGGGGGTGTCGGGCTTTGCCAGCAAGAGACCAAAGGCGATCGCTGTTCCGAAAAAGGCGCCATCAAGGGGGGACTGACGCTGCCAGGTACGTCTGGCAATTATTCCCGCTGCCAGCAGCAGCAACAACAGACTGATCTGAGGGAGATGATGCACATCAAACAGCCGAGATTGAATAATCGGCCGGGTCAGCACTGCCCAGAGGGTCTGGCTGCTCTGCTGGAAGGTAATCCAGAATATCAGCAACTGAAACAGCACAAAAGCCATCCGCATTCTACCGGCACTGCCGATGATCCCCTTTTCGCTCATCAGGGAAATGATCAGCAGATTAAACGGCAGCAGGACAGCAAAGGCATGATGGACCAGGAGCGACTGAGGGGTTTCCAGAGCGGGAGAGCCATAGCGCGATGCACAGTAATAGGCGGTTGTTGACAACAACAGCACCAGGCAGGTGCGTCCCCGCTTGAAATGATAGGCAGAGGCCACCGCAACCATTGCCAACAGGTAGGGAGCCATGACCAGCAGCTCCTGATGGGTCGTTGAGAGCGTCGGAACACGGAGCAGAAACCACCAGGAGACCAGCAGGACCGTTACAGGGAGGAATAAGGCTGAGAGATTCCGGACCATAGAACGCAGACCTTGTCAGTTACGCCTGATCGGAACGGGCCGTTAATGATGCCAGGGCACGTCCGACCGCCTGCTGTATCGGCGGGGTATCAGGCAGGGTTGCAGCCAGCTGCGGCAGGTACCCCCGTTCAAGCAGCAACCGCCTGGTGGTGGCACAATTCAGATCATAGACCCAAGAGATCTGGAGCAGTTTAAAGTCGTTCAAGACCCTGGCGTGATCCAGCCTGACAATCCTGCCGTCTGTCAGGGCGGCAAGGCAGACCGGGGTGACCTCCGGCAGATCAGGAAACCCGAGCCCCACTGCCGAAGCACGCTCCTCTTCAGGCAGTTGGTAGTACTCAAGAAAAACACGCCAGATATCAAGTTTATCAGCGTCACGAATAAGGCGGATAAACCGGTCAGTGGGAGAATTGAACTGATCCGGCAGTTCCAGCAGATTGTGAAAGCGGACCGCTTCTTCAATCAACAGACGTTCTTCAGCAGGCAGGTGATCCAGCAAGGCTTCACTGCGAATCACCTCAACGGAGAGACGGGCGTGGTTGTCAGACTCGCTGTCACGGAAGGTACGCCAACGCCGGTACTGGGGAAAGCGGCCAACATCATGCAACAGAGCCACTGCCGTTGCCAGCAGCGTGTCGGTTTCATCCAGTCCTTCACCGGCAGCCAACGCCTCCATGCAGGACACTACCTGCCGGGTATGGTCCTGCTTGAGACGAATATTCCTCAGACCTTCAGGGTCCAGATCCTCAAAGGTAGCCACATAGCGATCAAACCACTGCTGCAGCTGGTGAAGATCTGCTACCAGCATTACTCTTTGCTCCCGGTATAGATGGATGCAATGCCAAAGGTAAGTGGCTGACAACGTACTGATTTGAATCCGATGTCAGTCATAGTGGCGCAGAACTCCTCGCTGGAAGGGAATTCCATAACCGAGTCAGGCAGATACTTGTAGGCGTTGTAGCTTGAGAACAGCCCTCCGATAAATGGCAGGATCCGCTTGAAATAAAAATGATATCCCCATCTGAACAGTGCTGAACGGGGTGTAGAAAACTCGAGGATCACCAAACGTCCACCGGGTTTGATCACCCTCCAGAGTTCCGCCAGCCCCAAACGGCGGTCAACTACATTGCGGATACCAAAGGCGATGGTAACCGAATCAAAGGTGCCAGCACCAAAGGGCAGATCTTCACAGGGGGCAACCTTGAAATCAATCCGGTCTGCATAGGGGGAAGCGGCAATCTTGGCCTGGCCCAGGGCAACCATTTCAGGACTGAAGTCAGCCCCGGTAATCTTGAGCGAAGCCGGAGTTACCCGGGCAATCTCAAGTGCGACATCACCGGTTCCGGTGGCGACATCCAGTACCCTGCCCCCTTCCGGGGCCTTGATCAGCCTGACGGCGGTCCGACGCCAACGTTTATCGATCCCGAAGCTGAGCAGATGGTTAAGGAAGTCATAACGGGGGGCGATGGCGTCAAACATCTGCTGGATCTGCTCCCCTTTTTGCGATAGCCTGAACATGGTTTTTTTGTACCCTTCAGCGAATGTTTGATGATATAAGACAAGGCCTTATCATCTAGCATACTTTACCGCTCCATGCCAGCAGAAACACCCCGAAACCCCACTGTTGCCGCAGGAGAATCGATCAATCATGCCCCAGTTCAGAGTTCAGGACATCCTCGATATACTGATCATGAGTATCCTGATTTATCAGCTCTATTCATGGTTCCGGAAGAGTCGCGCCATACAGGTTATGGCAGGTCTTGGCACCATTACAGCCATCTATTTTGTCACCCGCCAGACCGGCCTGCATATGACAAGCTGGGTCCTGCAGCAGCTGGGCACCGTGATCATTGTGGTAATCGTCGTCATATTCCAGAATGAGATCCGCCAGACCCTCTACCGCTTCAGCAAGCTCAGGGAACTGGTGGGCGGTGACAGCAAGCAGCATTGTTCCGGCCCCAACACCCTGGCAGATGCAGCCTTTGCCTTGGCCAAGAACCGCTGTGGTGCCATTATTGTATTCCAACGCACCGATCCGCTGGATGACCACCTGAGCAACGGCACGCAGCTGGAGGCTCTGGTTTCGGCACCGCTGTTAAGCAGTATCTTCCAGGACGGCACCCCGCTGCACGATGGGGCGGTACTGATTCGCGATGAACGGATCGTACAGGCCGCCTGTCTGCTGCCGCTATCCGATGCGCAGCACCTCCCCCAGCAGTACGGCACCCGCCACCGGGCAGCCCTCGGCCTGACAGAACGGACCGACGCCGTAGTCCTGGTGGTGTCAGAAGAACGGGGAGAGGTATCACTGGCAGAAAGAGGTGAGCTGGCCACCTTCCAAACCGCCGACCACCTCAAACGCAAGCTGGAAGCACTGTTCACCCCCGCCGACCAGCAGCAGAAACGCACCTTGGCAAGGCGTATCTTCAGCGATCTGCTGCCAAAATCAGCAATACTGCTGGGCGTTACGGTTATCTGGCTATTACTTTCAGCCCGTCAGGGAGAAGTGGCCATCGTCCCGGTTCCCCTGACCTTCCACGGCCTCCCCAACGGCATGACCCTGACCAGGGTGTCTCCGGAAGAGGTAACCGTTCGCCTGCGCTCAAACTCTGGACTGACGCCTTCTCCCCGCCAGCTTGATCTAACTGCGGACATGGATCTTGGTGGCGTTCAGGAGGGCCATAACACCCTAAGGGTCTCCCTTTCCCATGTCCGCGTTCCGTCCGGCATGACCGTGGTAGGAATTGAGCCGACCAGCATACGAATTGTGGTGCGCGGGCCTCAAAAAAGCAAATAACGGCATACTTAGTGCATACCACAGACAGCGACCAAAACTTGACAAAAGGACTTCCTTGTTATATACAGCATAAACTCGTTTCAAAAAAATCTTCAGGAAGGAGGACACATGACGCACCGCTTACGCCTGATACCAGTCATCTGCCTGCTACTGCTTGCCCTTCCCCTGTCGGCCATCGCCTCCAAGACCCATCAGGTCCGCACAAAAGAGACACTTCCCAGTATCGCCCGTAAATACCGTGTCTCGGTTGAAGAGCTGAAGGCCGCCAACAACCTGAGTAGTACCCGTATCACCAAAGGGGCTACCCTGATCATCCCTTCGAGGGCAGCAGCACAACAACCGTTAATTGAAAACTGCAGCACTTACACCGTTGCAAAAGGGGACACGCTTCCCAAGATTGCCAAAAAAACCGGCAAAAAAATGTCAGAACTGCGTCGCCTCAACAAGCTGAAGGCAAACAAGGTAAAACCGGGACAGGTTCTGGCCCTGGCAGACACCGCCGCCACCTGTGATCTTGCTGCTGCCAGACAAACCCGTGGTAAACGCCTTGAACTGGTTAACAGTGATCTTCTGAATGAGCAGGAGATGAGCAGCACCCTGGCAGAGCTGTCTGATATTGATGCTGACACCCCGGTTGATCTTGCAAAAAACCTCGAAGAACGCTCCACCGGCTTTTCCACCCTGCAAAAATCCGCTTACGGCTTTCTTGGTGCCCGCTACCGCTTTGGCGGTAACAGCCGCTATGCCCTGGACTGCTCAAGCTTTACCCAACAGGTCTTCCGTGAGCAAAAGGTAAACCTACCCCGCACCGCCCGTGAGCAGTTCAGAATCGGCAACGAAGTCCCCCGTGGTGATCTGCGTCGTGGTGACCTGGTCTTTTTCCGCACCTACGCACCGTTTGCATCCCACGTCGGCATCTACCTGGGCAATCGCAAGATGATCCATGCCTCTTCTGCGGAACATCGTGTGGTTATCTCTTCCATGGATACCCCGTACTACCTGTCCCGCTATCTGGGTGCCCGCCGGATCGGCAAGGTTAATCCTGACACAATCGATATCAGTGAATTGATGCTTGGCATAGAAGAAGAAAAGGAAACTGATGTGCTTGCCAACGACCACCTTGGCCTGAACCTGCCGGAAACAATTACAAAATAATCAGCATTTACCTATTTCACCTGTACGGGCTCAGACATTGAGCCCGTTTTTTTTGCTCTGAACAGGACAAACCATACTAATTCCCCATGCACACATTACTCGCCTACACAACCAGGTCAGCACGCACCAGCAGACCTGATGAGTTTGAAAGCCTGTTGCCGATTGGCCTCTGCTCGCTACACGCCCTGTTACGCTCCAGGGATATTCCGGTAACCCTGGCAAACTTCAGCAACATGCCCCATCGTCAGATTATTGATCTGATATTACAGATACAGCCGACCGTTGTCGGCCTTTCCCAATGGACCCACAATCGTCATGCAACACTGGAGCTGGCACAGCTGATCCGACAAACTTTACCAGACTGCACTATTCTGCTGGGGGGAGGTCATGCAACCCATCAGGCAGAACTGATCCTGCAGCGCCATCCCGAGGTAGACCTGATTGCCGTTGGCGAGGCAGAGCAGACATTGCTGGAGCTGCTGGATGCCTTGCAGACCGGTACACCACTGTCAGAGATTCCAGGACTGGTGATCCGCACCAACAACAGCATACTGCGTACAGCACAACGCCAGTCCTGGCCGGACCTTGACAGCCTGCCCTTTCCCGCTGCCTGGCTGCATGAAGCGATCAACCTAAACATCCCCTTGCAGGCCGAGTTTCTCAGCAGCTCCCGTGGCTGCCCTGCGGCCTGTACCTTTTGTGCCTCTCCCTCTTTCTGGGGCCGCCGGGTACGCTACCGTTCAGCGCATTCTGTCACACAGGAAATGCTCTTCATCCGTGAACAGTTCGGTCTGACCTACCTCTCGCTACGTGATGACACCTTTACCGCAGACCGGCGCAGAACCATCGCACTCTGCCAGGAGCTGATCGAGAAACGGGCTACCCTTTTCTGGAACTGCCAGTCACGGGTTGAGGCAATTGACCCTGAAACACTGGAATGGATGCGCCGGGCCGGCTGTGAATGCGTACAACTGGGGGTTGAATCAGGTTCACCGGAGATCTTGAAGCTACTGGGCAAGCGAATCAGACCAGACCAGATCCGCTCAGCCGCCAACCTGATCAGACAGGCCGGCATGCAACTATCCGTCTACCTGATAACCGGCATCCCGGAGGAACGTGACGCGGATCGTCAACAGACCATTAGTCTGATCAAACAGATCCAACCGGACGATCTGCAGGTAGCACCACTGGCCTATTATCCAGGCACAGCCTTATTTGAAACAGCGGTCAGCAAGGGGATACTGCGGCAGGATCTGTTTGAGACCAGCAGCGACGAAGCGGTGCTGGCACAACGCAATGGCCAGCTTCAGGTTAAGCAACTACTTTCCCGCACAGTGCGCTACCGCCGCAGCTGCAGTATTAAACAGTTACTGGCTGTACAGGACAAGCAGGGCTACAGCGCTGTTACCGCCATGCAGGCCGGTGACGCCTATGCAGCAGAAGGAAACCTGCAACGGGCAGCTGAACAGTATCGCCTGATAACCTCACAGGAACCTGATCACCCCTGGGGCTGGCTTTTGCTGGGAGAGCTGCTTGAGCAGACAGACCAGCGACGCAAAGCTGCAGACTGTTATGAGCAGGTACTACGGCTGGTCCCTCAAAACAGGCCAGCTGCCGAGGCACTGCAACGCCTGAAACAATAAAAAAGGGCGACTGAACTTTATCGTTCAGCCGCCCTTTTCAATGCCAATCACCTGAAACTTACTTCAGCACCTCTACCGCCTGGGTCAGCACCAGTTGATCAAAGGTACGGTTCAGCGCCTTGCTGGGGAAGTTCGGCAGCGCCGGTGCATCTGCATACTTAACCTTATCACCCTTGGCAACCTTCATCGGCAGCGCTGCAACCCAGATCTTCTTGCCATCATCATGCTGAACCTGCAGATAGATATACTGGCCACCATCCAACATTTCCAGCACCTTACCGGTCTTGGAAGGAACCCCTTGCGGTACCGGCATCGGCTTCAAACCGGCATGGGGGTCAGCCTGAGTACCAGCGTGGGCGGCATCCTTCGGCATAGCCGGCTTGCCTTCAGCAGCTGGCGGCATACCTCCAACCGGCGGATGTCCCGCTGGCAGCGCTGCTGCGGCTTGTTGATTGGTGGGGGCTTCGGTCTTTGGTTTGTCCTGACAACCTGCCAGGGCAAGTGCAGCGATCATCAGTGTTACGATAGTTGCTTTCACTGTCTCCTCCTGTGTAGTGATACGAATTGTTTTTGAATAGTACCATATCAAGCCAATGCAGAACAAAGAAAAAAGCTGCCTGACTTGCCCTTGGCAGATTGTGTGGTATACAGCCATAAGACAAGGCATCAGGAGGTCCAGACATGTTCGAATCAGCAGAGCTTGGCCATAAAATCAGCAAAGAGGTCTACAAGAAGGAATTGCCGATCCTGCGAGAAGCGTTGCTGGATGCCCAGCTGGACCTGTTGCAATCCGCAAAATTCCCGGTTGTCATCCTGCTGGCCGGAGTCGATTGCGCCGGCAAGGGCGAAACCATGAACCTGCTGCACGAGTGGATGGACCCACGCCACATTGAATCCCACGCCCAGCGGGAACTGACTGATGAAGAGCGGGAACGCCCCCCCATGTGGCGTTATTGGCGGGATCTGCCTCCCAAAGGAAAAATCGGCATCTTTATAGGGTCCTGGTACTCGGCACCATTGGTGGATAACGTCCATGACCGGACAAAAAATGCCGAGCTTGACCAACAGCTGGACCGGATTATCCGTTTTGAGACCATGCTTTGCAACGAAGGTGCTCTGATCCTGAAATTCTGGCTACATCTGTCAGAAGATCAACAGAAGAAAAGACTGAGGAAGCTGGAGAAGGACCCCAAAACCAGCTGGCGGGTCAAGGACAGCGACTGGAAAAACTATAAAAAATACGACCGTTTCAGGCTGGTATCAGAACGGATGCTGCGCAGCACCAGCACACCAGAAGCTCCCTGGATAATTGTTGAAGGGGCGGATGACCGCTATCGCTCGCTGTCAATCGGCAAAGCAATCCTTGACGCACTGCGCCGTCGCCTGGATGCTCCGGAAACACCACAGGTCAGTGAGCCACTACCACCAATGTTCAGCTCCATTGATGGCCTGCAGATTCTCCAGACTCTGGATATGACCAAAAAAATCATCAAAAAGAAATATGATGATGAACTTGAAATTTTGCAGGGACGCCTGAACATGCTTTCCCGCCACAAGGATTTCGACAAAATTTCAGTGGTTGTCCTGTTTGAGGGTAATGACGCAGCCGGCAAAGGGGGCAGTATCCGCCGGATAACCCAGGCCCTTGACGCACGGGCTTACCGGATCATTCCCATTGCCGCCCCCAGCGAAGAAGAGCGGGCCCAGCCCTACCTGTGGCGTTTCTGGCGACACCTTCCCCGTCGGGGACGCTTTGCCATCTTTGATCGTTCCTGGTATGGACGGGTCCTGGTTGAACGTGTAGAAGGGTACTGTTCACAGGCGGACTGGATGCGGGCCTATAGCGAGATCAACGATTTTGAAGAGCAGATGGTTCGCAATCATACGGTGGTGGCAAAATTCTGGCTGGCCATAACACAGGATGAGCAGCTGAAACGTTTTAAGGAACGGGAAAAAATCGGATTCAAGCGGTTTAAGATTACGGAGGAAGATTGGCGTAATCGTGAAAAATGGCCCCAATACGAACAGGCGGTCTGTGACATGATTGACCGTACCAGTACCGAGATCGCCCCCTGGACCCTGGTGGAGGCAAATGACAAAAATCATGCCCGTATCAAGGTATTAAAAACTCTTTGCAGCCAGATCGAACAGGCGCTTGCAAAACTATAGACATCGCTGTATACACTAACATTAAAATAACTAATTCTTTGAGACTGTTAAAAAGGATTGTTCTATGCCGATTCCAGTCGAGGTTCTCACCGCCCTCAACACCACCCCTGAAGCACTGGCAAAGAATCTGATTGACGATACCCGCAGCGTTTATTCAACCATGCTGGGTCTCGATCTGATGCACCTGCCGTTGGAAGTTGATCCAATGGAACACTTCAAGGATTGTGTTTCTGCCATGGTTGGCCTGGCAGGTACCTATAACGGCCTGATTTCAATCCACCAACCCTGTTCACTGGCCATGAAGCTTACTGAAGCCATGCTGGACATGGAGGTTACCGAGGTGGACCAAGATGTCTTTGACGCCCTGGGTGAGATCGCCAACATGGTGGCAGGCAATGTCAAACAGCACCTTTCAAAGGGTGGTCTGGATGTCCGGCTCTCAACACCATCAGTGGCTACCGGAAGTGACTACATCATTTGCACCAAACAGGCCAACTCAATGAACCTGTTATTTGACCTGGATGAAGAGTGGTTGTTGGTAAGTATTGTACTTGAGATGGATTAGGGAAGCGCAACAAAGCAACGCTCTGCCCAGCGCAACAGCATAAAGAAAAGTTCTTTTCCCGGATGGAGTTGATACGATCTGAAGGGATTACGGATATAGCAGGGACGGGAACCGGCCAGCAGTGCAGACAGACAGCCGGTCAGCAGACGGTCATCAACCATAAGAATCGATGACAGGGGAACTGAAGCCAGTTCCCCTGTTTTTATAAGACCATCAGGGTATGGCTTTTTGCGCACACCGGACACAAATCGTATCCCAGGGAAATGAGTGGCAAACCAGTCCACCCTGGGACCAAAAGGGCGGTTTGAGAAGATACATACCCGTTCAGCACCAAACACCGCCACGGCACGCCGCAGCCAATCCGCCACTTCAGGTAACGGCTGATCAGCGGCGTGGGGAGCCAGCACCCCGTCGAAATCAAGGGCTAGCGCCTGCACACCATGCTCTGCCAATGCAGCCGGATCATGATTCAGCAACGTATTGGTCGTTGGTGTTTCAGCAACCAGTTGCCTTAGCTGTTGCCGATACCGCCAGCCAACCGTTATCCCTTCCAGAATATGGCCGATGACATTACTCCTTAAAAGAACACTTCTGGGCCTTGCTGACCAGGAAATAGACAATCCCCAGCACCAGCAGGGTCACCGTCAGGAAGGCCTGTGTTTTCAGATCATCATGGCGCAAAGTAGAGATCAGAATCTCCCGCACCATCGCCACAATAATCACCCCCACAAAGACCAGAATGTTGAAACTGCCCCCCTTCAGGTTCTTGATCTCATTATCCAGCAGCTCGATCATCATCCAGAGGATCAACATGGCGCCCAAGGCTGACAGGATACCCTTTTCAACATCACCCTGGAAAATCTTCATAATATCACTGACAAAAAGCCCCACCACACCGATTGAGACACCGGCCAGGGCCAATACCAAAACCAGGTTCAAGCCATAGGTAAACCGCTCGGAAAGGTGGATCAGACCTGACTCCAATGAACGGGACACAAACACCTTGCGCATCTCTGCATCGCGGTAGGACGAAGTCATCACCGCCAGGTTCATATCCAGTATCTTGTCCACTGATTCACGGAACATGCGGCGCTGATCACGATCTTCAAAGGTATCGTGAATCATATGCTGGATCGCATGGCGGACATGGCTCATGGAGGCATTTACATAATGCACCGGTAGACCGACCCGCACATGGGCCTGACCGATCCGTTTCAGAGCACGAAAATACTCCTCATCATACTCGCCTGAAAACAGCGTGCGAAACCAGTGCCGATGAAATGCCTCAAGCCGGTCCTTGTCAGAGCTTTTCAGAATAATCCGTTCTGTTTCAGGATTTTCATAAAGATAATTCATGAAATGCCCGGCCAGATTATTCAAATACTCCTCTGCAACCGGCAGCAGATCATGCAGGTTTGCGGCATCCTCATCGGTAAAATGATACTGATCCCTAAGTTTTGCCATACTTTCCATCAGAACACTCCTCTGTACATCAAATCTGATTACTGCCCGTAGCGCCAGGCAGCAGCGCAACTTCCTTCACTGGAAACCATACAGGCCCCAACCGGTGTCTCCGGGCTGCAGACCGTACCAAACAACGGACAGTCTGCCGGGGCGATCCGACCGGTCAACACCTCGCCACAGCGGCAACCTGCCGGTTCACTGGCATCCGGCAGCTCAACCTGAAATCTCCGTGCAGCATCAAAGGCAGCGTAGGCCTCACGCAACACCAGACCACTGCCCGGCAGGACGCCCAGCCCCCTCCAAACAGCATCTGCCGGTTCAAAGAGATTCCTGATCAGCTCCTGTGCCTTGGCATTACCTTGTGATGAAACTGCCCTACTGTACTGATTTTCAACCCGGGCCTGATCAGCGCGGCATTGGCGCACCAGCATCAGTACCCCCTGTAGTACGTCTGCCGGTTCAAAACCGGTCACCACACAGGGGATGCCAAACTGTTCTGCCAGCGGCAGATAGGCATCAGAGCCGATTACGGTGCTGACATGGGCCGGACAAAGGTAACCCCTGATCTTCAGTTCTGGATCTGCAGACAGGGCCTGCATCGGACCCGGCATGGTCTTGTGGCTGGTCAGCACAGAAAAATTCACAATCCGTTGCAGTTCTGCAGATAAAATCGCTGCTGCCACCGTAGGGGTGGTGGTCTCAAAACCTACCCCCAGAAATACCACCTGTTTCTCCGGCAGCTCGGCAGCCAGCCTGACCGCATCAAGCGCAGAATAGACGATCCTGATGTCAGCCCCTTGGGCACGCTCAACCATCAGGGATGAATGGGAGCCAGGCACCCGCAACAGGTCACCAAAGGTGGTGATGACCGTATCCGGCAGACCGGAAAGGGCAATGGCATGATCAATATAACTAACCGGTGTTACGCAGACCGGACAACCGGGACCGGAAACCAGCTTTACCTGCTCCGGTAACAATGATTTCAAGCCGAACTGGGCAATGGCCATGGTGTGGGTGCCGCAGACCTCCATCAGACGCACCGGCTCCGGCAACTGCCGGGCCTCAACTGCTATGGCAGCAGCCAGCCCCTGCACCAGCCCGCGATCACGGTATTCATCCTGAAATTTCACGCCATATCCTCAGGCTGAAAGATCTCCCGCATTATCCGAAGGGTCTCTCCCGCCTCAGCCGGGTCAATCCGTGAGATGGCAAACCCGGCATGGACGATCACATAATCCCCCACCGCCACCGGCTCACCCAGCATCATCAAGCTGGCCTCACGCTGCACGCCGTCAATCTCAGCCACAACCATATCATCATTGATTTCAAGCACCTGCATCGGCACACCAAGACACATTACGCCTACCTCCTTGCTGCTATTGCTGCCTGTCCCAGAGCTATTCCACCATCATTGGGCGGCACCAGTCTGTGTATAAAGACTGAAAAATGAGATTTTGCCAAGAAAGTATACACCAACTCGGTTAAAAGGCGATTCTGAAACACGCCGCCGGACAGCACCACACGGTCAAGGCCGGTACTCTGGCGGATCAGATTACACCCCTCCACCACAACCGCAGCCAGACTGGCATGGAAGGCCCAGGCCAATGCAGCCGGGAATTCGCCAGCCTGCAACCGCTGTAGCAGCCCCAGTAACAGCGGCGCCAGATCAAGCTGAAACGGCCTGCCCGGCTGTAGCTGACAGGGTAGTAGCTCTGTTGCTGTCGCAGTTTCTGCCAACGCCTCCAGCGCCATGCCAGCCTGACCGTCAAAGCTGTTGCGGGTTGCTGCCCCCAGCAGAAATGCAGCCGCATCAAATAACCGTCCAGCACTTGAGGTGAACGGTGCATTGATCCCCCGTTCCAGCATAACCTGTAACAGTTGGCGCTCTGCAGCAGAAAGTATCGGCATACCTGGCAGCTGCCAGACCGCCTCGCCAAGCGATTCCCCTAACCAGGATACGACCATCCGCCACGGTTCACGGGCTGCAGCATCACCACCGGGCAGTCGCACCTGTTTCAGATGGCCTGCTCGCTGCACTGCTTCGTACCCCCCCACCAGAAACTCACCCCCCCAGACCGTACCGTCATCACCCAGACCGGTGCCGTCAAAGATCACGCCGATCAGGTCGCCCTCCAGACTGTTTTCAGCCATGCAAGAAGCCATATGGGCGTGATGATGCTGCACCTTTACCAGCGGCAGCCCCAGTTCTTCAGCATAGCGGGTAGAGAGGTAGTCCGGGTGCTGATCGCAGACCATCCGCTCAGGCCTGATCTCCATAATGCTGCCAAGGTGGTCAATAGTCTGCCGAAAGGTATCCAGCGTGGCCTCATTCTTCAGATCACCGATATGCTGGCTGAGAAAGGCCTGTTTCCCACGGGTCAGGCAGACCGTATTTTTCAGCTCTGCTCCCACTGCCAGAATAGTTCCACACTTAAACGGCAGCAGCACAGGTCGCGGTACATAGCCCCGTGAACGGCGGTAAAAGAGAGGTCTGCCCTGAAAGACCCGCAGCACCGAATCATCGGTTCGCACCTGAATTGGCCGGTTATGGGCCAGAACGGCATCGGCTATGCCGGACAGTTTTTCCTGCGCTTGCTGATCATCCGCAATCATCGGCTCATCAGAAGCATTGGCGCTGGTCATTACCAATGCCTTCAACGTGGTATCGGCAAACAATAACTGGTGCAGTGGGGTGTAGGCCAGCATCAGACCGATCCACTGACTGCCTGGAGCAACTAACATGGTAACCGGTGAATCAGGACTCCTGCGCACAATCACCACCGGAGCCTCAGGCCCGGCCAGCAACCGTTCTTCCATTTCAGAGAGTTCAGCCAACTGCCGCGCCGTTGCCAGATCAGGCACCATTACCGCAAACGGCTTTTCATCCCGTTGCTTGCGCTGCCGCAACCGCGCCACCGCTTGATCATTGCAGGCATCCACCGCCAGATGATAGCCTCCCAGCCCTTTAACCGCCACGATTTTGCCCTGCTGCAACAGGGCAATGGCCTGCCCCAGCGGATCAGCATGGGGGGGAACCAGTGAAAGTTGAGGACCGCAGTCCGGGCAGGCGATCGGCTGGGCATGGAAGCGACGGTCTAGGGGATTGCTATATTCGCTTTCACACGAGGGGCAAAGCGGAAACGAGGCCATAGTAGTCAAAGGGCGATCATAGGGGATGCCGGTCACAATGGTCCAGCGGGGACCACAGTTGGTGCAGGTAATAAAAGGGTGCCGGAAACGGCGATCAGCAGGATCAAACAGCTCTCTCAGGCAGTCAGCACACAGCGCGCTGTCCGGGGCGATCTGGGGTTCACGTCTGCCGTCGCTGCTGGCAAGGATCACAAAGCCGGTTTCACTATCACTGGCCGGGAGATCACAGGATTCAAGTGAGCTGATGGATGCCAGCGGCGGTAGCTCTGTCTGCAGGCGACAACCAAACTCGGCAAGCTGCTCTGCCCTACCCTGCAGCTCAAGCTCCACACCAGCCGGTGTATTGCGCACCCAGCCGGTCAGCCCCAACTCCGTTGCCAGCCGATAGATAAAGGGGCGGAACCCCACCCCTTGAACGATGCCGGCTATACGTAGTCCTTGACGGACTATCTCCCCAGCTCCTGCTGCAGCCAGCCATACCAGGCATCCAGCCCCTGTCCGCTGGTGGCGGAGACCTCAAGGATTGCCAGATCATGGCTGACCCGGCCCGCATACTCTTTGCACTGGGCCACGTCAAAGGTCAGGTGGGGCAGCAGGTCCACCTTGTTCAACAACATCAGGTCGGAGTTATGGAACATCTGGGGATATTTCAGCGGTTTGTCCTCCCCTTCAGTCACCGACAGCACCACCACCTTGTGGGCTTCGCCAAGATCAAAGGCAGCCGGGCAGACCAGATTGCCGACATTTTCGATAAACAGGACATCCAACCCATCCAGATCAAAGGCCTCGGTGGCATGCATGACCATGTGGGCATCCAGGTGACAGCCGGCACCGGTGTTGATCTGCTTGACCGGCACGCCGGTGGCGGCGATCCGTCGGGCATCGTTGTCGGTCTGCTGATCCCCTTCGATCACCGCGCAGCGGTACTTGCCGGACAGGTCACGCAGGGTGCGCTCCAGCAGCGTAGTCTTACCGGAACCGGGGGAAGAGACCAGATTCAGTACCAGGATTCCCTTTTCCTTGAACAAGGCACGGTTAAAGGAGGCCAGCCGGTTGTTCTTGGCTAGGACATCCTCTTCAATGGTGATCTTTTTGCTGCGATTAGCCTCATCATGGCTGTGCTGGTGGGGCTGAGCATCATCATGCAGGTGATCATGGTGGTGATGCTGATCACCGTGGTCATGATCATGGTTGTGGGGGTGAGGATGGGTGTGACTTTGGTCGCCATGGCGATGTTCATGCTCATGGGTGTGTTCATGGTCATGATAATGGCCGGAAGTGGGGCCGCAGCCGCAGGTTGTACACATAAAAAAACCTCCCGAATTGGGTTGATTGCTACACTCTTACCGAGGCAAATAACGTTGGTCAAGTGCTAAACGGCAGCACCCTGTATACCTGAGGCAGTCCCGCAATCAAACTGCAGGCAGTACAGGCGGGCATACTCGCCATGCAGGGCCAGTAACTGATCATGACGTCCCTCTTCAACCACCCGCCCTTTGCTGATAACCACGATCCGGTCAGCATCCCGCACCGTGGAGAGCCGGTGGGCGATCACCAGGGCGGTGCGTCCGGCCAGTAGCCGCTCTACCCCTTCCTGGATCAGGCGTTCACTTTCACTGTCCACGCTGGCGGTAGCCTCATCCAGAATCAGCAGTTCAGGATCAAAGGCCACGGCCCGGGCAAAACAGAGCAGTTGCCGTTCCCCCAGGGACAGGTCCCCGCCCCGTTCTGCCAGTTCAGTGTCGTACCCCTGTGGCAGCTGTTCAATAAAGCGATCCGCCCCCACCGTAGCCGCTGCCTGACGTATCCGCTGTTCCGCCTGTTGATCTCCAAGACTGATGTTAAACCCAACTGTGCCTGCAAAAACAAACGGTTCCTGCGAAACCAGCGCCATGCGACGACGCAGGGTATCCCGTTGCAACTGGCGGATATCAACCCCATCAACCAGAATCTGACCACTGTCCAACTCATACATCCGGGACAACAGCCTGATCACGGTGGTCTTGCCTCCACCGCTTTCCCCCACCAGCGCCACCCGCTCCCCCCTCTGCAGGGTCAGGCTGAAATCGGTCAGGGTCGGCTCATCAGGGCGATAGGCAAAGCTGACATTGCGGAAGGTGACAAACGCAGAAGAAATCCCCCCATCCCCCCTTTGGCAAAGGGGGGTGCCCGCTTGGGCGGGGGGATTTGCGTCTTCCGGTTTCTCATCCAACAGAGCAAAGATCCGTTCCAACGCCGCCATAGCCCCCTGCATGATGCCGTATTTGGCTGAGAGATCGCGGATCGGGCCAAAAAACTTCTCTATATACTGGATAAAGGCCACCAGGGTGCCGAAGGTCAGGATACCGTGCAGCATCTGACCGCTGCCGTACCAGACAATCAAAGCGATGGCCAAGGAGGAGAACATCTCCACAATGGCGTACAGCGAGGCATCCCAGGTGATGACCGGCCTGTTGGCCTCGCGGTGGGCATAATTCAATTCCGTAAAGCGGGCCTGTTCCTCACGTTCTTTGCCAAAGGCCTGCACAACGGAGACCGCACCAAGCACCTCAGACAGGTGTCCATTCATCTTGCCCAACCTGGAGCGAACCTCACGAAATGCCTGGCGCATGTTGCGCCGGAACAGCCAGGCTACAAAGATCAACGGTGGCAATACGGTGAAGGTCACCAGCGACAGTTTTACATCCATCCAGAGCATGGCTGCCACGATCCCGGCCAGCAGCAGAAAATCACCGATTACCGACACAATACCGGCGGCAAACATCTCCCCCAGCGCCTCCACATCACTGGTCAGACGGGTGACCACCCCGCCGGTGGCTGACCTGTCAAACCAGGGCACCGGCAAGCGCAGCAGATGCTGAAACAGGGTGGCGCGCAGATCAGCCATAACCCGCTGCCCCACCATCTGCAGACCATAGACCTCACCCCAGGTCAGCAACGCCTCAAGCAACAACAGCAACAGAAACAGGGCAGCCGGACCAGCCAGCAGATCCAGACGGCCCGGTGTAATGGCATGGTCAATGGCGTATTTCAGCAGTAGCGGCTGGGCCAAACGACAGAGGGTGGTGAGGGGAAGCAGCAGCAGAATCCAGCCCACAGTCATACGGTACGGCAGCAGATAGCCCAGAAACCGACGTAACAATCGCCCGTCGTAGGCCTTGCCAGCTATGGCATCTTCATGCAAACCACCGTGGTGCATTGGTTACCCCTTCCCCATTGAAAAAGATTCGCAGAGCCCCGGATGATTGTCAACTCCTTAGCAGGCCCACACCAGCGGCAGCTCTTATTTACAACCAGTTTTATGTATTTTAGGAGAATGATATTCTTTACTGTTTTATCTGCTTTTCAGATTGACGACCAAAACAGCAATAACGTAGGCTATACAAGGCTAGGTTCGGTTAAAACTGCTTGAGAGGACAAAACCATGGCACCTATCTTCAGTGACAACTCACAATCAATCGGCAACACCCCCCTGATCAGACTCAACAAGGTAACCGACAACGCAGCAGCAACGGTGCTGGCAAAGATTGAAGGGCGCAATCCAGCCTATTCGGTCAAGTGCCGCGTTGGTGCCAACCTGATCTGGGATGCGGAGAAGCGGGGGATTCTGAAGCCTGGGGTGGAGATTATAGAACCAACCAGCGGCAACACCGGGATCGCCTTGGCCTATGTGGCAGCTGCACGGGGCTACAAGCTGACCCTGACCATGCCGGAAACCATGAGCATTGAACGCCGCCGCGTGTTGGCAGCACTGGGTGCCAACCTGATCCTGACCCCCGGATCAGAAGGAATGAAAGGGGCCATTACACGGGCTGAAGAACTGGCCGCTGCTGAACCCCAGCGTTACTTTCTACCGCAGCAGTTTAAGAACCCTGCCAATCCGCAGATACATGAGTTGACCACCGGCCCGGAAATCTGGAATGACACTGACGGTGGCATTGATCTGCTGGTCTCTGCAGTTGGTACCGGCGGCACCATCAGCGGCATTTCCCGCTATATCAAACAGCACAAGGGCAAGCAGATCATTTCTGTAGCAGTAGAACCAGCTGAAAGTCCGGTTATCAGCCAGCAATTGGCAGGTAAGCCTCTGCAGCCAGGCCCGCACAAGATTCAGGGGATTGGTGCCGGCTTTATACCTGAGACCCTGAACTTAAGCCTGATCGACCGGGTTGAAACGGTAACCAGCGATGAGGCGATTGATTTTTCCAAACGGCTGGCCCGGGAAGAAGGGATGCTGGTCGGCATCTCCAGCGGCGCAGCAGCAGCCGCAGCAGTACGACTGGCCCAACAGGAGGAGTTTCGTGGCAAGACCATTGTGGTCATTCTGCCGGATGGAGCAGAACGCTACCTGTCAACAGCGCTGTTTGAGGAATAGTACGCATGCGGCTTAAGGTAACGGTTCCGGTTGATCTTACAAGATACCCAAAACTGACATTTAACGGACTTTTCTATTATATTGCTGATTCGCTGCGGGTTGAGCAGGTTAAAACCACTGTGTACGACGAAAAGCAGATCAACTTTTCAACCGGCCTGTTCCGGTTGTTTTGGGATTGGGCTCCGCTCTCCACGATCTTTGGCGGAGAAATCCGTTTTCAAACAGATACGCAACGGATACTCATCATAAGCCGCCTGAGCTTTATTGATACCGTGGTTATAGCTTCTGTACTGGTTGGCCTGATGGCGTACTTCAATTACCGTATCTTTTTGCTTGGTAAAGGCGATCAGATCTTTTACGTTGTCGCCTGGTTCGGCATTTTAGCTGGAAACTTGTTTTTCTCAATCAGCAGGTGGCGACAGTTTATCCGGCAATGTATAAAAGACGCGGCTGATCGAGTCTATCTATCGAAAGAGGATATACTTGTTAAGCGGAGAGACCAATGCCCAACAACACCCTGATCACCGGCGGCGCACGCAGCGGCAAGAGCCGTTTTGCCGAAGAACTGACCCGCAGTTTTGGACCGTCACTCTGCTACCTGGCCACTGCCCAAGCCCTGGATGGTGAGATGGACGAGCGAATTCACCGCCACCGTCTGCGGCGCGGCACCGCCTGGGAGACCATTGAGGAACCACTGATGATCCCCCAGACTCTGGCACGGATTGACGGTATCTACAGCGCTATCCTGCTGGATTGCGTCACCCTCTGGCTCTCAAACCTGCTCTTGTCCTGTGACGAAAACGATCCCGGCTGCGAAGAGCAGGTTTTAAGCCATGTCCACCGTCTGGCCACCACCCTGCGGGGAATGTCCACCCCGGTGGTACTGGTGACCAACGAAGTCGGCCAGGGCATCGTACCTGAAAATCGTCTTGCCCGGCTCTACCGTGATATTGCCGGACAGGCCAACCAGATACTGGCTGCCAGCTGTGACAGCGTCCATGTCGCCATCAGCGGCATCACGCTAAAACTCAAATAATGCGAAGGACTCACCATGACCCTGCTTGAAGCGACTCTTGCCCGGATTACCCCCCTTGATAGTGATCTACTGCAACAAGCCCAAAACCGGCTGGATAATAAGACCAAACCGCTGGGTTCGCTGGGCCGCTTGGAAGAGTTTGCCCGCAAAGTGGTTGCCATCAGCGCTAACCCAACCCCTGATCTTTCAAAAAAGGTGATCTTTACCTTTGCCGGTGACCATGGCGTGGTTGAAGAAGGGGTTTCAGCCTTTCCCAAAGAGGTGACGCCGCAGATGGTGTTTAACTTCCTGAGCGGCGGGGCCGGGGTGAATGTGCTGGCCCGCCATGCCGGGGCTGAAGTGCGGGTGGTGGATGTGGGGGTTGATTTTGATTTTGAAAACTGCCCCGGCCTGCTGCATAAAAAGGTGGCCCGTGGCACCCGCAACCTGGCCAAGGGACCGGCCATGACCCGCGCTGAGACGCTGGCAGCCCTGGCTGTCGGTATTGAACTGGCTGACCAGTGCAGCCGGGGCGGGGTCGGCCTGGTGGGCACCGGTGAAATGGGGATCGGTAACACCACCCCCTCATCAGCCATCATCGCCGCCATTGGCGGTTTTTCGCCGGAGCAGGTCACCCACCGTGGCACCGGCATCAATGATCAGACTCTGCAGATCAAAATTGCGGCCATCCAGAAAGGACTTGATGTCAACCAACCAGATCCGGCTGACCCGCTGGATATCCTGACCAAGGTGGGCGGTCTGGAGATAGCCGCCATTGCCGGGCTGGTACTGGGCTGCGCTGCCAACCGGATTCCGGTGGTGGTGGATGGCTTTATCTCCACCGCCGGAGCGCTGATCGCCTCTGAGCTGCACCCCCAGGTGCGGGAGTACCTGTTTGCTGCCCACGAATCGGTTGAAGTCGGACACCGCTACATGCTTGACCTGATCGGCTGCAGACCGATTCTGGATCTTAACCTGCGGCTAGGGGAAGGAACCGGCGCTGCCCTGGCCATGCACCTGATTGAGGCCGGAGTCAAGATCCTGCTGGAGATGGCCACCTTTGAGCAGGCCGGGGTCTCGGAAAAACAGGAGTAGTCCCGGATAATGTCAACGCCCCCAACCACCCCTGCCCCTTTGCTTCGTCATACCCGCACACGGGGATTGCGGCGCTGGCTACCCTGCCTGTCTGCCTTCAGTCATTACAACCGCGCTACATTCCAGCAGGATCTGGGGGCCGGGCTGGTACTTGCCACCCTGCTGGCACCGGTGGGGATGGGCTACGCCGAGGCTTCCGGCCTGCTGCCGATTTACGGTCTGTATGCCACCGTCATACCGCTGGTGGCATACGCCATTTTTGGACCAAGCCGGATTCTGGTATTGGGACCGGATTCAGCCCTGAGTGCGTTGATTGCGGCAACCGTTCTTCCCCTTGCCGCCGGAGATCCGCACCGAGCCGCCGGTCTGGCCGGGATACTGGCGGTGATTACCGGCGTTATCGCCATTCTGGCAGGCCTGTTCAGATTCGGCTTTGTCACCGACCTGCTCTCCAAACCGATCCGCTACGGCTACATGAACGGCATTGCCCTTACCCTGCTGTTCAGCCAACTTCCCAAACTACTTGGTTTCTCCGTGGACGGTAGCAGCCTCTTCAGTGCCTCCCGTGGCCTGTACCACGGTCTTGTTGCAGGCAGGCTCAACAACGCAGCCTGTATCATTGGGGTTTGCTGCCTGATCATCATCCTGCCTGCTAAACGCTGGTTTCCTCGTCTGCCAGGGGTGCTAATCGCCGTAGTGGGAGCAACTCTGGCGGTGCTGCTGCTTGATCTGGCCACCACCGCACAGCTTGCGGTTGTGGGGGTATTGCCCCAAGGGTTGCCAGGCTTCAGGGTTACTGCTCTCACGCTGGATGAATTTCTGACCCTCTGTTCAGGGGCAACCGCCATAGCTCTGGTCTCCATTGCAGACATGAGCGTCCTCTCCCGGATCTATGCAACACGAGGGAATTATTACGTTGATGCCAATCAGGAGCTGGTGGCCCTTGGTGCCGCCAATGTGGCCACCGGGTTTTTGCAGGGCTTCCCGGTCAGCAGCAGTTCATCCCGCACCCCGGTGGCAGAATCTGCCGGTTCAAAAAGTCAGGTAACCGGCCTGGTGGGGGCCGCCTGCATCGTGCTGTTGCTGCTCTATGCCCCTCGCCTGCTCTATTATCTTCCCATTGCGGCCCTGGGAGCAGTGGTCATCTCGGTCTGCACCTCCATTATTGAGGTGAAAGAGGTTCGCAGACTGTACGAACTCAGCCGCGCCGAGTTCGTACTCTCCATGGTCTGCTTTCTGGGGGTGGCGGTGCTGGGGGTGGTACAGGGGATCTTCATCTCGGTCGGGCTTGCACTGGCCGGCTTTATCTGGCGGGCCTGGCGGCCCTACTCGGCTGTTCTGGGACGGGTTGACGGACTGAAAGGGTATCACGACATCAGCCGCCACCCCGAAGGAAGACGGATTCCGGGACTGGTACTGTTTCGCTGGGATGCTCCGCTCTTTTTTGCCAATGCAGAGATATTCCGGGAACAGGTCCTGAAGGCGGCAACAGAGGCACCCACCACAACAAGCTGGCTGGTTGTTGCCGCTGAACCGGTAACGGATATCGACATTACCGCCGCCGATATACTGTCTGAACTGGACAGCGAGCTGCTGCAGGCCGGTATCACGCTCTGTTTTGCCCAGATGAAAGGGCCGGTCAAGGATCGCCTGAAACGCTATGGACTGTTCTGCACGCTGGGGCAGGAGAACTTCTTTCCCACCATTGGCCAGGCGGTTGACCATTACCTGCAGCAACATCAAGTGGCCTGGATTGACTGGGATGAACGCGTGACAGCAGATAGCTCCCACGATGCGCTGTAAAAAGATCAACTCGTACTTGACGCAGCAGACTGCTTGAAGCACACTGCATCGATCATGCGCCGCTATCTAATCGCCCTCCAATTTCTGACCATTCTGCCGCTTCCTTCACCAAAGCAGTATCAGGCCGATGACCTGGGCCGTTCAACCGCCTGGTTTCCGCTGGTGGGGTTGACCATCGGCGGACTGCTGCTGTTGGCTGATCTGGCGCTGACCCCGCTGTTTCCCCGGCACTTGACCGATGCCCTGCTGGTGGCGCTGCTGGCCATCATCACCGGTGCCCTGCATCTGGATGGACTGGCTGATGTCTGTGATGGTCTGGCAGCCCGGGGCAGCAAAGAGCGTTTTCTGGCGATCATGAAGGACTCCCACATCGGGGCGATCGGGGCGGTTGGGCTGATCCTGCTGCTGCTACTGAAATATGCCGCCCTGCTGGCCCTGCCGATCTACCTCAAGCGACCGGCGCTCCTGCTGGTTCCGGCCCTGGCCCGCTTCACCCAGGTACTGGTTATGACCAATGCAAAAGCTGCCCGTAGCGACGGGCTGGGAGTCTGTTTCCTTTCCGGCATCACCAGCGCCCAGTTTTCTTTGGCAGCAGCCTGTATCATCCCGCTCTGCTGGCTGCTTGGCCACTCAGCTGGAATTGCTGCCCTCTGCCTGACAGCCCTCTGGGGCATTGGGGTTAAATTTTACTTCACCCGCCGTCTGGGGGGGATCAGTGGCGACATTGTCGGCTTCAGCAGCGAAATAGCTGAACTGCTGGCCCTCCTGGCCCTGACGGCAACCACCACATTACTGACGAGGTACCTATGAACAGCATGACCCGCCTCCACCTGATCCGGCATGGCCAGGTGGCAGGTTTTGAACAACGCCGCTACAACGGCCATGCCGATGTTGCCCTGACCGATCTTGGTGTTGAGCAGTACCATCTACTGAAAGACCGGCTGGCAGACAGTCATATTTCAGCCTGTTACTCCAGCGACCTGACCCGCTGCCGGATCGGCGCCGGTATCATTTGTGAGCAGTTCGGGATAGAACCCACCTTCCGCTCCGAACTGCGTGAGGTAAATATCGGGGTATGGGAAAGCCTGACCTGGCAGGAGATCCAGAGCCGCTGGCCAGAAGAGTGGCAGGCCCGGCTAAACGATCTGGTTAACTACCGGGTACCCCAAGGCGAGAATCTGTTGGATGTTGAGGCCCGACTGATGCCGGTGGTACGGGAGATACTGGAGCGGCATCGCGGACAGGAGATCCTGCTGGTGGGGCATGGCGGGGTTAACCGGATCATCCTGCTGGCAGCCATCGGCGCACCGCTGGCCAGCATGTTTAACATTGAGCAGAATTACGGTTGCCTGAATATGATTGATTACTATGCTGACGGCAGGGCAACGGTCAAGTTGCTAAACGGGTAATCAACGGCCTCTCACCTTCAGAACAAATATCCCCCGGCTTCAATCAACTGAAACCGGGGGATATTTTTATTTCTACCGAAACTACTTACCTGACTTACGTTGAATATCCACGGTAGTCATTAACCCTTCCGGCGTAAACGTCAGCCGCGCATTGACCCGATCCAGCGAGTTAATCAGCCGCATGGTGGGCGAGCTCTGATCACTGAAGGCCGGCTGTTTGGGATGGTGCCGATTGCCGTGGACTGAACAGACAACCGCGCCGGTGGCTTCATCCAGGCTGTAGGTGCCACCTGACGGACAGTAGGGCTGATAGCCGCGCAACGCCTCTGCGGTGGAACCAAAACCGGTTGACGGCACACCCAGGTTACGCATCAGGATTGCAGCCAGGGGAAGGTTTTTCTGGCAGGCATGGCGGATATCCTCCTGATAACCGATACTGGAGGCCTCTTCCAACTGCTTGAAGGCAGAGCGATAGACTGACAGCTCCATATTCCCCTCATGTTTTACCACCTTCTTGGCCGCACCCTTGGCCGAGGCATCCAGCAGGTCGGTCACGATATCCCGGCGGGAGGCGATCACCAGCCGGTCATCCACCACTGCGGCATAGAGCCTCAGCTTGATGACAAATAACGTAAAGTTGGCCACATAGACCGGCTTGCCGCGATGGTTTTCCAGGGTATAGGTCTCCAGAGAAAGCTCATCACGGCCGGAGTTTTTGGGGCCAATGGCCCGGAACAGCTCTGGAATGGATCTTTCAGCCTTTTTAGGGTCAGTCACCTTGACCGTTAAATAGGTTGGCAGGTTGATGGCTGAGGCCAGATAGCCGATCACCAGCGGCTCCAGTGATGAAGAACGCCCCACTTCCCGCCCCAACAGGCCTGCAGCGCTGCCATCGGCACTGAACAGGATCTGGCCGTCGCACAGGTTGATGGCCACCTCATTCCCCAGCCAGTCCAGCTTCAGGTTATTCCGGTAGACCCTTTTGTTGCCCAGCACACTTTTTTCAAGCCAATCCTGGGCCATGTGGCCCCGCAGGGAAAGCACGGTGCGGGGCAGCAGGGCGCTGTCGGTCACCAGACCCGGCGTGCGACCGGAGAAGGCGGCCAGCCCGTCGTACCACGAATTCTCGATCAACGGCAGGATACAGGTCTGGATACGGATATTCTGGCCCAACTTGACCCGGATACCGATCGGATCAAAGAACTGGGTCCAGTAGCGGTTGTAATTTGCCACAAAATCCTTGTACTGTGAGGCTTCAGCAGGTGTTACCGTAGTAAGCTGCAGTTCATTGAGCGGCGTCAGCTTTCCGGGGCGGTTATGCACCGGGCAATAAACCTCGCCCTGTTTGTCAATTGCATAGGCACCATGCTCCGGGCAGACCGGCGGATTCTTACCCAGATAACCGCCTGCCAGCAGTTCCTGCATGGTGGGCTCCCGCCGCTTTTCCGTCTTGAACCAGAGCCGGGCATTGGCGATCAGCCCCATATTGGCGCTGCACTGCATCCGGCGGGCTTCAGCAATTTTCCAGCGGGGGCCCACCAGATTGCGGATATGGGCATCGGAAAGATAGATGAAGATATCCTCTTCCTTGGCATCCTGGGGAAAGATGGTGCGCATGTAGCGGAAATCATCGGCCTGGGCCAAGGCTGGTGCCTGTTTTGCTTCCACTGCCAGTACCCGCTCCAGGGCAGCTTTACTGGTTGAAACCACCCCCAGGTTGCCCACAATCACCAGATAGGAGGAGACCCGCAGGTCCGGTGTGACCACCCCGATACCCCGCTTCCCGACTGCAACAAATTCAAAACGTTCGGCACCGCGGGTTTTAACCGCCTCGGCATACTGTTTCTCCACCTGCTTGCGAAAGCGTGCTGCGTCCTTAAGGCTGAAGAGTACCGTAATGGCTGTCCCCTCCTTCAAAAAGGGATCACTGCCGGTAATGGCCATATCTGCCACCACCCGGTCGCCAAACATTCTGGTCAGCATGCTGTTCTCAAGGCAGAGTTGTTTGCTGACCTTTTCCCGCACCTTGAAATCCTGGGCGCTGCTTTCCACCTGACGCAGCAGGTTGCCGCCCCATTCATCCATCAGGTCAGCCAGTTCAATCTGCTTGTTGATGTTGGCAAAGAACACCCCGTACTGATCATCCGGTATGTACGATGCCAGCGCTGGCAATGACGGGGTTCTCCCCTTCAGCATCTCCTTGAAGGGGTGGGATTTCACCTGCGGCCCTTGCAGGCTTGCAAGGGCGATATCTTCCACTGCTTTGGCCGGTGTTGTATCCGTTGTTGCACGCCGGGGGGTGGTGTTCAGCAGTTCCAGTTGCAGCGTTTCCTGAATAGCGGCAGCGCCGGTAAAGACACTGTACAGGTCAGGGGTCTCACGACGGGAGCGGCTTCTGCTGCCCAAATAGCGGGAGTCAAGGCCGTAGCGTGGGGCAACAGCCAGATTCCAGTACTGGGTGTAGGCATCCTCACCCTCAGGGTCTGATGCCCAGAGTGACCACTGGTACTGTCTGGCCCATTCAGTGCGGATGGCGGCGTCTGCGGTAACGTCACCCCCAGGCAGGGTAAAGGCCAGACGCTGCAGCTTTCCCTTTGTGGCACGATTATAGATAGTTAGCCGAGCCGGTCCAGGCTTCAGATAACGACCGATAATCGTAACAGCATCTTTAATCTGACCAGGTTGACCTTGTTCAACATCGTCATCAGCAGCATGTGTATGTTCGACACGTTTTGCCACAACCGGACGCATGGTTATCAGAAAGAGATCACCCTCTTCAACCTGCGGTACAAGAGATAGATATTCTTTGGCGGCACCCTTGGGCAGCTTTGCCACAATCCTGAAATACCCGTCTTCGCCATTCTTATACACCTCCGGTACCACGGTAACAGGGGGGGCTTCACTGATTTTTACCGCTGCAAAGGCTCCCAGAGCTGCGATAACCAGCAACGCAGCCATCAACGGCACAAACAGACGTCGAGACATACAAACTCCTTTCACTCCCAATTCAAATACCGACTCCATCACCCTTTTTTGCACAGAGCAGACCAAAATCGATTAGCATAAAAAATCTTGTGATTTCAGCAATAAATAAATTCAACAGTGCTGTCGCACCTTCAGCACCCAGGCATCGTACGTACAGATAACCAGCAGTAAATGTACAATCACCTCCACTATCCCTTCTTTTCATAGAACAAAAAAAATGGGCCACCCCCAAAGGGGCAACCCATTTTTCGCTATTCCATACCGGAACAACAGCTGCATGTGACAGGTTCTCCGGCGTTAACCTTCCTGTGCAGCCTCTGCAGCGCCGCCTTCCATAAACTCCTGTTGCGCCTTCATAATCGCCTGCATCTGGCCCAACTGCTCACCCAACCAAGCATGTACCATGGCGGCAGTCTGGAAATTCATGGTAATACCGGTTTCAATGAAGCGAACCATGGTGCCGTTCAGGTTCTTGGGGTCAGACTCAACCAGGGCACCAATGCCACCTTCCGGGCTGATTTCATGGGTCAGTTCTTTTGGCAGAGCCGGACGTTCCTGATAAAAATGGGCAACCAGCTCACCACGGGGAGTAAAGCCCCCCTGCACACCGTTGGCGTAGACCGGGTTGTAGTTGTAGTTGTAGATGTAGTTAAAGTTGATCTCTGGCTTACGCTGGTGACTCATGTTAATTCCTTCCTCATGGCTTGAATATGCAACAAAGGCCCGATTGTATAGCATGTTTTTAGCCGATCTGACAAGCGGAAGAAACAACAGGAAAGGCCCGGTTACAAACCGGGCCTTTCCTGTCTCAAGACCAACCAGAGATATCTTTTTAACCGATTAATCGACTTCCGATATGGCTAAGGGCTGGCCAGGCAATGTTGAGGGCAGCGCCGGCGGCAAACATGCCGAAGACCACCAGGGTTCTGCCAATATATTTACGGTCATTAAGATCAGAGTAACTAACTTTTGCTTTCATGGCGGTATCCTCCGGTGTGTGCTGGTTTTAACGTTGCGTTAATTAGTTGAACAGACTGACAAGACCACTGATAGCACCTGCTGCTGACCAGGTAACAAAACCGCCCAGGAAAAGTACGGCGCCAGCGAAAATTGCCAAGCTACCTTTTGCGGTGGTTTCTGCCAACAGGACCGAGTAATTAGTTTTTGCTTTCATGACATCCTCCTTTGGTTTTTAGAACCGTTTGTAATGGGTGAACCGGAAACTTCCGGGTGCCTTGCTTTTGATTTTACTATTACAAGGCCCGTGCCAAAAACTAAAACAAACTGAATTATTTTTACAAACAAAACAATAACAATACCTTAACAAACATCACACTATCCTGCACCTTATTTCAACAAACAATTCAGCACCCCAAAAATGCGTTGCACATGCAACAGCAACACCTGGGTATTTTATGCAACAAGCCTCCCATCCTGACACAACCACGCCTGTTGCAATGCAACATTGATGCATTGCAACAGACAGCCCGATACGCTGCACTGATAGCGAATAAGCCACTCCACCAAACAAACCATCGCATGAACACACAACAAACCAGAAACAGCCAGAATAACAACGGTTCTACGCCTAAAAATCAAATTGACAGCCACCGGATACGACTGTTACAACCGGCAACAGAAGATCCCCACACCAAGGAGGAACCACCACATGAGAACAGTCTGGATCAAGGCCATCACCACCATTGTTGCGCTGACCTTTTCCGTTGCCCTCAGCCTTGCGGCAGAACCGGCAAAAAAAGCAACGACAGCAGCAAAACCAGAGGCAACCAAGCCGGCAGACAGCAAAAAAACTGCAGCCAAGCAGGAGCTGGTGGATATCAACAGCGCCAGTGACGCAGAGCTGAAAGCTATCCCCGGACTCGGCGACGCCTACATCGCCAAGATTGTGGTTAACCGCCCCTACGCTAACAAGACCCAACTGGTATCCAAAAAAGTGCTGCCTGAATCGGTCTACGAAAAAATCAAAGACAAGGTCATTGCCAAGCAGATCAAGAAGGATGACAAAAAAAGTCCCGCAAAACCAGAGCCAAAGAAGAAGTAGCACCAACCACCAACAGCAAAGGGCAGCCAACCGGCTGCCCTTTGTGTAAGAATATCAGACCCGACTCAAACTATTTCAAATGTACCGTTACCGTTGCCCGCTCCTTACCCTCTGGAATATTAGGATAGACCGTGTAACTGCCAGGCTTCAACGTTTTACCGATCAACTCAGACGGCGCACCACACAGCGGCTGTTCTGCAGGAGACTGAATACACAACCCCTCCTTGCCTCCCTCAATACGATCCACTTTTGCTGACTTGGCAAGCTTAACCGTTGCACTGATAATCTGGGCGTCACGCCCCGGCGTACCTTTTATCTGGGTACCCTTCAACTCTGCTGCTCCACACCATACCGCACCCAACACAATCATCGCGCCTGCCAGAACTGCAATCCCTTTTTTCATGTCTCACCCCCGGTTATGAATAACTTTTTACCATGATGCAGCAGCCTCTGAAAAAGTCAAGAACAGCGATCTAACTTGACTTTTTAATACTATACACCTATTCTATCTCTCTTTTAGCAACCGTCAAGGAGTTGTAATGAAACCGCTTTTTCTTAACCCTCCCACGTTTGAGGATTTTGATGGTGGCGCTGGCGCCCGTTATCAGGCATCCCGCGAGGTCACCTCATTCTGGTATCCAACCTGGCTCTGCTTTCCGGCCGGTATGATCGAAGGCAGCCGCGTGGTGGATGCCCCGGTGCAGAAGTTCACTCTGGAAGACTGCCTGACCATTGCCAAGGGGTTTGATATGGTGGTGATGTACACATCCACCCCCACCCTGGCAATCGATATCGAGACCGCCCGCCGAATCAAAGAGGTCAAGCCAGATATCGTCACGGTCCTGACCGGCCCCCATGTCACCATCCTGCCGGAAGAGTCGCTCAAGGCCGGTAACGGCATCATCGACATTGTCTGTCGCGGTGAATTTGATTACTCCACCAAAGAGCTGTGCGAAGGCCGCGACTGGTCCAAAGTGGATGGCATCAGCTTTATCAAGGACGGCAAGACTATCCACACCCCGGATCGTCCCCTGATTGAAGACCTGGACGCCCTGCCGTTTGTGGCGCCGGTCTACAAACGGGACCTGCCGATCTCTGAATATGTAATCCCCCACTTCAAGAACCCTTATGTCTCAATCTACTCCAGCCGGGGCTGCCCTTCAAAATGCATCTACTGCCTCTGGCCCCAGACCTTCTCCGGCCGTCAGATGCGGTTGCGTTCACCCCAGAATGTCTATGAAGAGGTGAAGTGGATTGTGGACAACATCCCGGAGATGCGCGAGCTCTCCTTTGATGATGACACCTTCACTGCCAGCCGGGAACATGCCCGCAATGTGGCCAATCTGCTCAAGCCGCTGGGGATCTCATGGACCGCAAACTCCCGCGCCAACTGTGATTATGAGACCCTCAAGATCATGCGCGAGGCTGGCCTGCGCCATGTGGTAGTGGGCTACGAGTCCGGCAACGCACAGATCCTGAAGAACATCAAAAAGGGGGTCACCAAGGAACAGGCGATCCAGTTTACCAAAGACTGCAAGAAACTGGGGCTGTCCGTCCATGGTGCCTTTATCATGGGCCTGCCCGGCGAGACCAAAGAGACCATCCAGGAAACCATCAAGTATGCCAAACAGTTGGACCTAAACTCAATCCAGGCCTCGCTGGCCTCCCCCTACCCCGGCACCGAGTTTTACACCCTGGCCAAAGAGCAGGGTTGGATCGCCTCTGATGACTTCATCGACAGCACCGGCCACCAGAAGTGCGTGATCAACTACCCCAACCTGACCAACGCCGAGATCTTTAATTCGGTTGAGGAGTTCTACGACAAGTTCTATTTCCGGCCCAAATACATCCTGCGCAGCATCGGCAAGATGATTGTGGATGGCGAAGAGCGTCGGAAACTGCTTAAAGAAGGCAAGCAGTACCTGGCCTATATGCAGAAACGGAAACAAGGCCAATCTTGCGAAAGCTGATCATCAATGCCGATGACTTCGGGCTTTCGTCCGGGGTCAACCGAGCGGTGGAGCAGGCCTGGCAGCAGGGGATACTGACCCAGGCATCATTGATGGCTGGTGGCGATGCCTTTGATGAGGCGGTGGCAATTGCCAGACGCAATCCCGGCCTGCAGATCGGCCTGCACCTGACCCTGGTGCAGGGCAAGCCGGTACTGCCGCCTGAGATGATTCCCGGACTGGTTGCTGCCAGCGGCTGCTTCCCGGACAACCCGGTGGCAGTGGGGATGAAGCTGTTCTTTGACCCCACCATCCGTATGCAGTTGCGTTGCGAGATTGAGGCCCAGATCCTCAAAATCAAAGAAACCGGCCTCCCCCTTTCGCACATTGACGGCCACCTGAATATCCAGATGCACCCCACGGTCTTCACCCTGCTGACTGAACTGATGCCGCTCCACGGCATTAGCAGCTTCAGGGTTAGCCGGGAGCGGTTGTTTGAAAACCTGCGGATTGATCGTTCCCGTCTGCTTGGCAAGACCATTGAACGGGTTATCTTTGGCAGCCTGGCCCACTATGCTGAGACCACCTTCAAACGGCAGGAGATTACAACCGCAGTAGAGGTTAAAGGGGTACTCAACTCCGGCTGCATGACCGAGCAGTACCTGCTGGCCATCCTTGATCGGCTGCAGCCCGGTACCTCTGAGATTTACTTTCACCCCGGCTGCCTGCCGGATGCCGAGATCACCCGCCGGATGCCGGATTACAAGCATGCAGAAGAACTGGCTGCCCTGCTCTCACCCAGGGTACGGGAACGGCTGCAACAGCTGGATATTGCATTAACTAATTATCGCGGAGAGACTAAACCGTATGTTTAAGACCATTGTTATCATGCTGCTGGCTGTCACTGCCGGCACTGTCGGAGATATTCTGCTGGCCAAAGGGATGAAACAGCTGGGGGATCTCTCCACCATGAACCTGCGCGGCATCATGGAAGTGGCTTTCCGGGCCATGACTGAATGGAAGATTGTGGTGGGTACTGCCATGCTGGCCCTGTTCTTCTTCCTCTGGTTGGCCGTTCTCTCCTGGGAAGACCTGTCAGTGGCCCTGCCGATGCAGGCCCTCAACTACGTGCTGGTGGCAGTACTTGCAAAATATATCCTGCATGAAGAGGTCTCTCCACTGCGTTGGGGCGGTATCGCGCTGGTCTGTATCGGGGTGATGCTGATCACCAAGAGTAGTACCAGTGATAAAAAAACGACATCTGAACTGGCCCAGCCAACAGCGATTGAAAGTAGAACCGGAGGCGCATAATGCTACTGAACAGCACAATAGGTTTTATTGGTGGCGGTAACATGGCAGAGGCGATCATCAAGGGATTGATTGCTGGCGGCATGGCCCCACGCAACATCATTGTTTCAGACCCGGTGCAGGATCGTCGCGCCCTGCTTGCCTCAACCCTGGCAGTCAAAACCACTGATGAAAACAGCGAAGTGGCCCAGCAAGCGGAGCTGATTGTACTTTCGATCAAGCCCCAGATGGCAGCCAGCGTACTCTCAGCTCTTGAGACCGCAATCACCCCGCAAAAACTGGTGCTCTCCATCATGGCCGGCATCTCAACCACCATCATTGAAGAATCACTCCAAAACGGCGTGCGGGTGGTACGGGCCATGCCCAACACCCCTGCCCTGGTACAGGCTGGCGCAACCGCCATCTGCGGCGGCAGACGGGCCAGCGTGGCTGATCTTGAGCTGGCCAAAGAGCTGTTTCGTCTGGTGGGCACGGTCTATCAGGTGGGCGAGCGCCAGATGGATGCCGTTACCGGCGTCTCCGGCAGCGGCCCGGCCTATGTTTTCTCCTTTATCGAAGCGCTGTCCGATGCCGGGGTTAAAAACGGCCTGCCCAGAGATATCGCCACCGGCCTCGCTGTCCAGACCGTGCTGGGCTCTGCCCAGCTGCTGCAGCAAAGCAACGAACACCCGGCTGTCCTGCGGGACCGGGTCAGCTCCCCCGGTGGCACCACCATTGCCGCCCTGCACACCCTGGAAAATGGCCGGATGCACGGCCTGCTGATGGATGCAGTGGATGCGGCGGTCAAGCGATCCAAGGAGCTGGCCGGGATCAAGCTGCTGTAGCTTCACTTCTGTTGGCCATAATTCGAGACGGGTGTTGCTACTCAGCAGCACCCGTTTTCTTTTCAGCCCGTAACCAGCAAAACCGCTATTGCAAAACAAGGAGAGTCGCTCGTGGAACAGAGCATAACAACCGTTGCTACAGACAGCAGCCTGCAGTGCAATGAAGAGAATTTTTACCGGCTTCCGTTTGAAGACAAGCGCATCTACCTCGCCAGCCTGCCTCCCACCGATAAAATTGAACTGATTTTAAACGACCCGGAGGCCAGGAGGCTGATACGGGCGATGCTGCCCCAGGAACTGTACTGGCTGTTCAAGGAAATTGATGTTGCTGATGCAATGGAGTTGCTGGGTGTGGCAAATCCACGGCAGTGCGTCTTTATTCTGGACATGGAGCTTTGGAACGGTTGGGCGTTTGAAGAGGATAAGGCGGTTGAGTATCTTGGTTATATCCTGAAAGGTTCTGATGAGCATTTCGTTGAGTCGCTGCCCCATCTGGATTTTAATCTGCTTTCCCTTTTTCTGGGAAGGGAGCTGATTGTTGCAGGGGGCGTAGGTGATATTAATACCGATGAGGAACGTCAAACCGATTGGGATCACACCTTTGATGATCTATTCCTGATCAAGTTCAAGAACCCGAAACATGCCCAGATAATCGGCTCTTTTCTGGAGCTGGTCTGCCGTGTTGACAATCGCCTGTACGTTGCGCTGATGGAAAGTGTCAGCGGTGAAATTGATACCGAATCCGAAGAAGAGTGCTACCACTTGAAATCAGGACGCCTCGCTGACCTCGGCTTCCCTCCCCATGATGAGGCGCTAGAAATCTATTCCCGTATCAACCCGGAGACGTTTACCCCAGACACCGGCAAGATGCTGATCCAAACAGATGATGCAACCAGCCTTCCCAGAACGGTAGTGGCCGGAAATACCTTTCTTGAACAGGTTATCCTGCTGGTTGACTCGGACCTTTTCAGGATGGAGCTGAATTACCTGATCAATACGGCGCTGGTGGCTGATCAGGCGCATCTTGCAGATACGGACTATATGCGGGCGGTGGTTGAAAGGGTGTACGGCTATCTGAATATCGCCCTTGAATACCTGTGCAAAGGGGATCAAGCCAAAGGGGCGGAGATCCTTACCGGTGAACATCTGAAACGCCTGTTCCAACTGGGATTCAGCATCGTTCTGGGCCTGAAGCTCAAAGCGGACAAACTTTCCGATGAAAGCTATGCCACCGGCAAGGCACTTTCAGGGCTGAAGAGTGCCAGACCACTCTATTATCGTGGTTTTGATCAAGACAGCATTGACGGCTACCGGGAGTTCCGAGAGCTGGAGGATGTACAGCGGATGTCTGACTTTCTGACCGAACTGAAAGGGTAAGTGATCTGGAGAAGTAAAGCTGTCAGGTCTCATTGCTGGACCTGACAGCTAGCTGTCTGTTTGCTGTTTCCTGTTCAACGTTTCGTACAGCGCAATCTGCTCAGCCTGGGAAAGCTGCTTGCGACAGCAGTCCTTTCTGAGGCAGAGACTGCAACGATCATCAGAACACCACTGGCAGAAACGGCAATCCGGGCAGGGATGTTTTTTGGCGGGCTCGTCCTGAGTCATTAGATAGCATCGAAAACGAGCGAGGAAGGCCGAATACAAGGCGCACGGAACGCAGCGACCGAGGCATACCGTAACTGGTAGACGAGGACGCGAGTACCGCGCAACACAGTAGTCGGCCTCCGCAGCCGTTTTCTAATAGGCCACATTCCTCTTCACCGCATTCCCCTGCATCAACTGCGCAAAGGCCTTTTCCTTATCTGCGTTGACCAGCAGGTAACGGGGTAGAATCTGCAATTTCTCTTTAGCCGTGGCATGACGGCGTTCAATGGAGAAGGTACTGACAAACCCGGCTTCTTTGGCCTTCTGCAACAGATGATCATCATAAATGCCAAAGGGCCAGGCCAGCAGATCCACCGGTCCACCCACCTCCTGCTCCAGCTTTTTACGGGACTTCAGCAGTTGCTCCATCACCAGCTTGTCATAGGCAGCCGGAGCCAGCTTCCGCTTTTCACGTTTAAAGTTGGGGTGCCAGTAAGTGTGGGACTGGATATCAAACAGCCCGGTCTTCTTCAGCTCGCGCAGTTGATCCCAGGTCATGGCGTACTTGGCGTTCGAAATAGCCGACGGATAGACAAAGATGGTAACCGGATAGCGGTATTTACGGATGATCGGCAGCATATCGCTGTAGACGGTCTTGTGGGCATCATCCTCAACTATCACAACAGATTTTGGCGCCGGGGCAGCGCCTTTCCCCTGATACCACTGTATCAGTTGACGCAACGGAATCACCTTGTAGCCATTGTCATGCAGGTACTTCATATGGGATTCAAAGACCGGGGTGGTGATGGTCATGCCATCGGCCACCGTGGGTCCAAAACGGTGGTACAGCAGGATGGGAACTGAAACTTCAGGGGCAACAGCAGCAACAGCAGGAGAGGACAACGAGACCAGCAACAACAGGACAAGAACAAAACGGAACATCACAACACCTTTCAGAATATAGATACGGGAAATCCCCCAAACAATATTACGCCCTGACGAGATACACCGAACAGGGGGCCAGCTCGGCCACCCGGCGGGAGACCGACCCCTTCAGGCGGCGCTCAAGGAAGCCTTTGCCGGAACTGCCAATCACAATTACATCTACCCCTTCCTGCCTGGCAAATTCAACCAGTTTTTCTGCCGGCTCACCTGCTTCAACAATCATCTCAAGGGGAACATCATATTCAGCAGCAGATTTTTCAACAATGTAGAAGATCCGCTTGCGCAGTTCGTCCCACTGTTCGGTCTCAGTCAGCGGCTTGACCGGTACAAAGTCAGAATAGCTGGAACTTTGGGCATTGGGAACCACCAGCAAGGCAAAAACCTTGCTTTTAAACTGGCTCCGGTTTCCAGCGGCCATCCGCACCGCTTCTTCAGCAGCCTTATCCGAGTAAGGAGAACCATCAATCGCAACCAGAATTTTCTTTCTTAAATTAAGCATGCCCGCTCCGCTTTGTTTTATTTTTAGGCAGATAGTATGCAATAAAGACTTACTTTGTGGCAAAAATATAATGCAATTATTCATACTTGACAATTATAAAACAAGATTCTATATAATAGACCCAACAGTAAGTTAAGTAACAGTAAACTTCACCATCCTAACCCTTCAGGAACTAATACCAATGGCTAAAAAAGAAAAATCAGAATATCTAATTCAGGCTGTGTCCCACGCCCTTGATCTGCTGGAACAGTTCCACGGAGAAACAGACGAGCTGGGTGTCACAGAACTTTCAAAACGTCTTAAACTCCACAAAAACAACGTCTTCCGGCTACTTGCCACCCTTGAATCCCGTGGTTACATTGAACAGAATAAGGTTACTGAAAACTACCGACTGGGCCTGAAGACCCTGGAACTGGGGCAAACCTTTATCAAGCAGATGGGCCTGCTGCGCCAATCAAAACCGGTCATTGAGGATCTGGTTAAAACCTGCAACGAAACCACCTATGTTGCGGTACTAAAAGATTTCCACATCATCTACCTGGATAGCGTTGAAACCACCATGACCGTTCGGGTCGTCCCCAGGGTTGGTTCACGGCTTCCTGCCTACTGCACCGCTGCCGGTAAGGTCCAGATCGCCTATATGAGCAGCGAAGAAATCGATCATTACCTGCCGAACCGGGAACTGGAAAAATTTACCGCCAATACCATTTCTGATCGTGAAGTCCTGAAAAAGCAGCTGGCTGAGATTGCAGAACAGGGCTATGCCATTGACAATGAAGAGCTTGACGAAGGGGTCAAATGTGTCAGTGCGCCGATCCGTGATTATACCCGCCGGATCATTGGCGCGGTTAGTATTTCCGGCCCTTCCATGCGCTTTTCTGATGAGCGGATCAGTAAAGAACTGCTTCCACTGGCAATCAAGGCGGCTGAAGAAATCTCAACTAAACTGGGCTACCAGAAGTAAGACCAGCTATAGCACGAAAAACCAAGGGGGACACCGGAAACCGGTATCCCCCTTTTTTATTGTCTCAACAACTCAGAATCAAGTCGGAAAACAATCAGCAAGCCTAGAATAACGTATCCCGATTCATCAGACCATCAATAAAACCAGCGCCTTTAGGTCCTTTGTAATCAACGCATTTGGCCCATGCCACCAGCGCCAGATCAAGGTCTTTTTTCTGCTCGGTTGACATGGCATCATAGCCTAACTCTTTGGATGGGGTCAGCAGCACCTGTACAAACTGGCGATAATCAACTGACGCAGGCAGTTTTTCCACCACACAGGTACAGTAAGTTTCAACACCCACCACCTTCATGCACTGTTCACGCTTTGCAGGTATTGACTGCTTTTTCAATTTCAGCGCAGTAAGTTCAGAGATCTGCTGCTCAAGTTTCTTGATTTTTTCCATCAGCTCAGCCTGTTTTTTAGGGTCCATCTCATCGGCAGCCTGGGCCGAACCATTCCAGACCAGACAACTAACCAACAGCAGGCACAGCACCATCTTTTTCATGTATCACCTCGTCAAATTATGATGCAGATACAGCCCGATGACCTTAACCAGTCACCCTGCGCTTGTCAACCAGAACAGTGTCACCCAACGGTCTTCCTGAAGCGGGCCACCGCAACCCCAAGCACGACACTGCCAATTAAGCACAACATCAGCATCTGTTTCCAGAGGATCACCAGCCCCACCCCCTTCAGATAGAGACCACGGATAATCTCCATGAACCAGCGCACCGGGTTGATCAGGGTCAGCCACTGCACCGGCAGCGGCATATTCTCCACCGGAAAGGCGAAGCCGGACAGCAACATGGCGATAAATATGATAAAAAAGGCCGACATCTTGGCCTGCTGCTGGGTCTGGCTGATGGTGGAGAGGAACAGACCCGTGCCCAGTGAACTCATCAGGAACAGACCGGTGGCAACGATCAGCAGCGTAATACTGCCCCGTACCGGTACACGGAAGACCAGCCAACCAACCAAGCTGATCAGAAAGACATTGGCATACCCGATCAGTACAAACGGCAGGGTCTTGCCCAGAATGAACTCATACTTGCGGATCGGGGTCACAATTACCTGTTCGATGGTGCCGATCTCCTTTTCCCGTACTATCGCCATGGCCGACAGCAGCATAGTGATGATGTAGAGGATGTTGGCGATTACTGCAGGCACATAGAACGGCGGGCTGGCCAGATCCGGGTTAAACCAGGCCCGGCTCTCCATCCGCACCGCACCGGGCAGCAGTGGAGCACCGCTGCGGGCCGCCTGTTCCGTTAACAGCTGAATATTACGGGCCTCACTAAAGCGGGAGAGATAGCTCAGGATCACCCCGGCAGTGTTAGAGTCAGAACCATCAACCAAGGCCTGCAGGGTGGCGGTCTGGCCTCGACCCAGCTTTTCTGCAAGGCCATGGTTAATAACAACTGCCACCCGTATCCTGCCGGAATCCAGCATCCTGGAAGCCTGTCGTTCATCATTCAGTTGCGCAACCTGACGAAAATGTCCCGAGGCAAACAGCACCTGTAATAACTCGCGACTTTGGGGTGAGTTGTCACGATCAATCACGGCAGTCGGGATCTGACGCACATCCATATTAACCGCATAGCCGAAGATCACGGTCTGGATCATCGGCAAAATAAACAGTACCACCCGCATCCGTGGGTCTCGGAAGGTCTGGATAAATTCCTTGATCAGCATGGCCTTCAGGCGTTCAAACATGGCTACCCCAGCTTCTTCTTGAACTTCAGCACCGCCACTGACAGGATCAGCGCGGCAAAGCCCAGTAGAAACAGGGCCTGGGGCCAGAGGGTCTCCATCCCCACATCCTTGAGGTAGACCCCCCGCAGAATGATGACAAAGTAGCGGGCCACCACAATATGGCTGACCGCCTGGATCGGGGCCGGCATATTCTCCAACGGGAAGATGAAACCGGACAACAGAAAGGCGGGCAGCACCGTCACCAACAGTGCCAGCTGGCTGGCCAGTAGCTGGCTCTTGGCAACAATGCTGATCAGCATCCCCACCGCCAGCGCCCCCACCAGGAACAGCAGCGAGAGGGCGGAAAGTAGCAGCAGACTGCCTTTGAGGGGCACGCCAAAGACATAGTAGCCGACACCAACCGACAGCAGCAGATCCACCACACCGATACAGAAATAGGGGGCCAGCTTACCGATGATCAACTCCCATTTGCGTACCGGCATGGTTACAATCTGTTCCATAGTGCCAGTTTCCCACTCCCGCGCCATACTAAGCGAGGTTAAGAGCGCGGCCACGATCATCATGATCACCGGGATCAGGCCGGGAAAGATAAAATTTCTTGAAACCAGGTCGCTGTTGAACCAGACCCTGGGTCGTATTTCCAACGGTATACCACCCCCACCCTGTCGGGCACCCCCTCCTGATTCAGGAGGGGGAAAGGGGGTGGTTAATTTTCTCTGAATGCTGATCTGGCGTGACCAGGTCAGCACTATCGCCTCGGCATAGCCCTGGGCAATGGTAGCAGTATTGGGATCGCTTCCATCAAGGATCACCTGCAGGACCGGCTGCCTGCCAGCATTAAGCTTGTCTGCAAAGTCAGTTGGGATTACCAGGGCAATCAAGGCATCCCGCCGGTCAATTGCCTGCTCAAGTTGTTGGTAAGAGGCGACATGCTGGCGCAACGAGAAGTAGCGTGAACCCTCAAAACGGCTGATCAGCTCACGGCTTTGGGGCGTCTGGCTCTGATCCCAGACCGCCAGCGGTACCCGATCCACATCCAGAGTCAGGGCATAGCCGAACAGAAACAGCATGATCAACGGCATCAGAATACCCAGCGCCAGACTGCGCGGGTCCCGCAGCACGTGCAGAAACTCTTTGCGCCCCACGGCGGTTATGCGGCGTAGAAAGAGCGGCATCAGGCAGCAACCTCCTGTCTGTCCCGTTCTTCAATCAGATCAATAAAGACCTGTTCCAGGCTGGGCAACAGACCATCTACAACCCGTTGCTGCTTCAACTCCTGCGGCGTACCGATCGCCACCAGTTCCCCCCGGTAGATCAGAGCCAGACGGTCGCAGTATTCAGCCTCATCCATGTAGTGGGTGGTGACAAAGACCGTGACACCATCAGCTGCCAGATGGTGGATCAGCTGCCAGAAACGGCGACGGTTAAGGGGATCAACCCCGGCGGTGGGCTCATCCAGAAAGATAATTGGCGGTTTGTGCAGCAGGGCGCAGCCCAGAGCCAGTCGCTGCCGCCAACCGGCAGAGAGTTCACCAGCCTTGGAGTTGCGACGTTCAGCCAGCCCGGCCATCTCAATTACCCAATCAGCACGCTCAGCCAGCTCCTTTGCAGGCAGCCGGTAGATACCGCCGTAAAAGGCAATATTCTCTGCTACGGTCAGGTCTTCATAGAGGGAGAACTTTTGGCTCATGTATCCGATCTGTTCCTTGATCAGCTCGGCCTGGGTGGCAACATCAAAGCCCGCCACCTGGCCGTCACCACTGCTCGGTTCCAGGATGCCGCACAGCATCCTGATGGTGGTGGATTTTCCGGCACCGTTGGGACCAAGGAAGCCAAATATCTCCCCCTTAGGCACGGTCAGGCTGATCTTGTTGACGGCAATAAAATCGCCAAAGCTGCGGGTCAACCCATCCAGGATGACCGCAGGAACAGCGGATCGCAGATCAGGTGCTGGCCTGCGCTTTACCGCCGTATCAGCCCCTTCTCCCATAACGGTGATAAAGACATCTTCAAGAGTGGGATGTTTAATAACCGGATCTGCCAACGCCTTCAGATTCTGTGGCGTGTCACAGGCCAGCAGTTTGCCGTGGTGCAGCAGCCCAACCCGGTGACAACGTTCCGCCTCATCCAGATAGGCGGTGGCCACCACAATGGTGACCCCTTCTGCCAGCAGGGTATCGAGAATACGCCAAAAATCCCGGCGGGAGACAGGATCAACGCCGTTGGTAGGTTCATCAAGAAACAGCACTGTGGGAGTATGGATCAGGGCGCAGCAGAGCCCCAGTTTCTGCTTCATGCCGCCAGACAGGGCACCGGCACGACGCTTGATAAACGGTTGCAGGCCACTCATGGCCAATAGCCGCTCTGCCCGTGTGGTCCATTCTTCCTTTGGCACGCCGAAGATATCAGCATGGAAGCGGATATTTTCCATCACGGTCAGATCAGGATACAGCCCAAAACGCTGGCTCATGTAACCGATATGGGAGCGAACCGGTTCCAGATCATGACAGGGGCAGCCCAGCACCGTGGCCTCACCGCTGCTGGCATCCAGCACCCCGGTCAACATCCGCAAGGTAGTGGTCTTACCTGCGCCGTCGGACCCCACCAGACCGAACAGTTCACCCTTGGGGATCATGAGGTCAAGACAATCCACTGCAATCAGATCAGTGAAGCGTTTAGTCAGGTTGGAGATTGTAATAGCATTCATAAGGCAGCGCTGGATTACGGTGTCGCAATTACTGCATCCACCGGCATACCCGGCTTCAGCTCCTGCTGCGGGTTGGCAATGGTTATCTTGATCCGGTAGACCAGCTTGACCCGCTCCGCCTCAGTCTGAACATTGCGGGGGGTAAACTCAGCCTCAGAGGCGATAAAGCTGACCGTGCCCTGATACGTTCGCCCTTTCCAGGTATCACTGGTGACAATGGCCCGTTGCCCCAGCTTGATCTTGCCCAATTGCGTTTCCGGCAGATAGGCCCGTACCCAGACCTCATCCATTTTGGCCACGGTGATCACCGGACTACCTGCGGCCAGCAGTTCGCCAGGCTCAGCATGCTTGGCCATGACGGTGCCACTGATCGGCGCGGCAAGAACTGCTTGTGACAAGCGGGTATCAGCCAGCGAACGTGCTGCAGCAGCACCTTCCAATCGGGCCTGGGCCTGCTTTATTGCATCAGGACGGGGGCCAACCTTTACCAGCTTCAACCGTTCATTCCCTTCACGCACTGCGGCGGCGGTTGCATCCTTTGCAGCCCTGGCTGCATCAAGCTCCTTACGTGGTATCACCTCTTTTTTAAACAGCGCTTCAGCCCGGGTCGCATCCTGAGCTGCCCGTTCTGCTTCTGCCTTAAGCCGGGCAAGGGTTGCTCCACTGGCAGCAATCTCTTCCTGTCGGCTACCAGCCTTCAGATCTGCCAAAGCCGACTGGGCTGCCTGCTGATCTGCAGACCGGACCGTACGCTCATCCTTCAGTTCGTCATCCTCCAACCGGGCAACTATCTGCCCGGCCTTTACCTGCTGCCCCTCATCAACCAGCCGCTCTTTTAACCGCCCCGGCACCTTGAAGGAAACTGCCACGGTGGTGGTTTCAATCGTTCCGGTAAGCCTTAGTTCGCCACCATTCGTCGTATGGTTCCGTCGAACAACAACACCTATCGCCAGTACAATAACCGCTGCACCAATCAGCATTAAAAGTATTTTCTTGTTCATATAGCCACTCCCTTACACACGACATTTTGCTGTTACCTTAATAGCACAACAACCATCAGGCGGCTACTCTCTGCCAGAACCAGTCCAGACCTAAAGGCAAAAAAATACTCCTGAAACCATTTGGCTTCAGGAGTCGATAAAATCTATTGGTGCTATTTACTTAGTTTTCAATCCACTTTAAGCGTAGGTGGAAAAACCGGAAACAGAGCCTTGGGTCGGCTGAGGCATCGATTGAGCTCCCTTTTGGATCATCTCTGCAATCTTGCTCTGCGACTCTGCATTCATCTTGATCATGGATGCTGACAGCGTCTGCTGGGTCTGAGAAGACTGCATAAGAGCTGCTACACCTGCTATTGAACTTACGTCCATGGTTGCACCTCCTTCTCTTGTTGCTATTATTCCACTCACTCAGAAAGAATGCAAATATTTATTGGACTGAGTACAGCATCATTCTCTATTATCTCAGCTGCATCTTACTTGCTGACACTCCTTCTGTTTTAAGATCACGTTATCAGCACCCTATGGAAAATGGTCACACTACCCCACTGACTTCCCGGTAATTATTCGGGCATGATAAGGAAAATCAAAATGAAGCGCACTCATGATTATTGGATGGGCAAGGCAATTGCTGAAGCACGAAAAGCTGAGGCCATTGCTGAGGTTCCGATCGGCTGCGTAATTGTCCAGGACGGTAAAATTATTGCTCGTGCCCACAACCTGCGCGAGACCAAACAAGACCCTGCGGCCCATGCCGAGCTGTTGGCAATTCGCAAGGCGGCCCGTCGCTTGGGTAACTGGCGGCTACTTGAAAGCACCCTGTACGTGACGCTTGAACCCTGCCTTATGTGCATGGGGGCAATTATCCTTGCCCGCATCCCGACGGTTGTCTTTGGTAGTTTTGATCCCAAGGCTGGCGCTGCCGGATCATTGTATGACCTTTCCAACGACCCGCGACTTAACCATAGCTGTGAATTGATCAGCAACATTAGACAGCAGGAATGCTCCAGTCTGCTAACCGCTTTTTTTTCTGAGTTGCGCCTAAAAAAGCGTAGTAGATAAGGACAAGGTTGAGTTTTTCAGCTGCATGATGTATAGACAATGCGGCCTGAGCAATCAGGCCGTTTTTTCAGGAGAGGTGTCCGAGTGGTCGAAGGTGACAGACTCGAAATCTGTTGTACCGCAAGGTACCTAGGGTTCGAATCCCTACCTCTCCGCCATAAATTGAAGGCTTACAGAGTCTGTCTGTAAGCCTTTTCCTTTTTCAAAGCCTCATAAAAAAAGAGGCTATGCCAGATGACATAGCCTCTTGAATTTCATGGTGCCCGGAGCCGGAGTCGAACCAGCGACACGTGGATTTTCAGTCCACTGCTCTACCTACTGAGCTATCCGGGCGAAGAGCTTTTGTTTATAAAGGTTGTCAGAGCGTATGTCAACACCAAATTACTTCAGCGACCTCATTGGCACATAGTTACAGAACGGTTCTTCTGCCATATAGTCACCATAAACAGCATCTGCCCTGGCCCTGCAGCCACCACAAACGTTAATAAACTCACACTCGCCACACTTACCTTTGTATGCCTTAAAATCACGAAGATCCTTAAATATCTTGGAATTTTCCCAAATTTCACGAAACGGCGTTGTTTTAATATTTCCTGCAACACGATGAAAATAAGAGCAGGGCTTCACATTACCAAAACAGTCGATCAGACAAATTGTCTGCGCGGCAATACAGCCCTTCCCACCGCCGGTTGAGAACGTAAGGCTGCGTCGTTCAAACTTTATCCCCTCCTGCTTTGCACGTTGCGGCACAAACCGGTAGTAGTGCGGAGCACAAGTTGGGCGCATCAATATATCGTCTTCTAGCTTCTCTTGCTGGTAATGCCATTCAAGAATTTCTTCGTAATCTTCTTTGCTGATTAGCTCGTTCATAATCTCTTCACCGCGCCCGGTGGGTACAATCATAAACATGTACCATGCTGTGGCACCGAGCGACTTGGCAAGCTTAAAGGTATCAGCAATATCATGCTGATTACGCTTGGTAAAAGACGAGTTTATCAGGAATTTTTGTCCATTTCGGCGGAATGCCTCGGCAGCACGGATGACACCTTCAAAGGCACCTTCACACTGTCTAAAATCGTCATGAATTGCTGCTGTAGAGCCATCAAGAGACAAAGAGACCATCTTTATATCTGCCTGCTTCATCTTGGCACAGACTTCATCTGTTACTAATGCACCATTAGTTGCCATGCACATCCGCAGCCCAAGAGAAGTACCGTGAGCCGCCAGCTCAAATATATCAGAACGCATTAGTGGCTCTCCGCCTGACAGCACAACAACAGGCTTTGAGAACGAGGCAATTTCATCAAGCAGACGCTTTCCTTCTTCTGTAGAGAAATCACCTTCAGAAGAGGTAAGTTCAGAAGAACAACGACAATGCACACAGCGCAGGTTGCAGCGTTGTGTCGTTTCCCAGGCTATCCATTTTGGTATATATTCTGTTGCCATAGTACCCTCTTTTGAAACATTTTGTCCGTATCGTAGGGGATATCAGGATAAAACTCAAGAACTCCTGAACTAGTAGCTACCCGCCCATACTATTATTTGGCGAAATCAACTTGAATCAACGGCACTGTTCTGCTATACAAATTCGGTGGTTGTCGATATGCAGCCGACTCGTTGCAGGTGATAAGGAGATTCACATGTCCAACTCGCAGATGGTCATGTATGACGAAGAGTTTCAAGAAATAAATGTTGTCATTGAGCGACTTCTCAAAGACTCTAACTCAAAGGTAATTTTCCTTGTTGATAAAAATGGACAGCTTATCTCTGGTGTTGGTGAAACCGAGCGTTTTGACACCACCTCATTGGCTTCTTTAACTGCAGGCAATATCGCTGCAACAGGTGGATTAGCCAAACTGATTGGCGAAAAAGAGTTTTCAATCCTTTTCCATGAAGGTGAGAAAGACAACCTCCATATTTCAATTGTAGGTGGTCGCGTCATACTTGTTGTTCTGTTTGATAACCGCTCTTCACTTGGACTGGTTCGCTTACGGGTTAAAAAGGCATCAGAAGAACTCTCCGTTATTTTTGAGAAGCTGATGAAAAAGTCTGATGAAAAAGTAAAATCAGGCACTTCATTCCCCTTTGCTGAAATTACGGATGACGATATCGACAACCTGTTCAGTTAATCAGCTTCACCGAGGTGCGCCGCAATGTCTTTCATTAACTATGCTTCACGTGAGATAAACTGCAAAATTGTCTATTACGGCCCAGGACTCTGTGGCAAGACGACTAACCTGCAACATGTCTACGCTAAAACTGCTCCTGAAGCAAAAGGCAAGATGATCAGCCTGGCAACCGAGACCGAAAGAACACTTTTCTTTGACTTTCTCCCCCTCGCACTTGGTGAAATAAGAGGTTTTAAAACCCGCTTCCATCTGTACACCGTTCCCGGACAGGTCTTTTATGACGCCTCCCGCAAACTAATCCTGAAAGGCGTAGACGGTATAGTCTATGTTGCAGACTCTCAGGAAGAGCGGATGGACGCAAACGTTGAGTCACTCGACAACCTCCGTCACAATCTTAAAGAACAAGGCTATGACCTTGATAAGCTTCCCTATGTCGTACAATACAACAAGAGAGACCTCCCTAATGCGGTCTCTGTAGAAGAGCTTCGCAGAGAGCTAAACCCAACCAATGTACCTGATTTTGAGGCATGCGCCTCAACAGGCGAAGGTGTTTTTGAAACATTAAAAGCTGTGGCAAAGCTGATTCTTGTAGATCTAAAAAAGGGTCGCTAACTGATTATTTATCATCAGACACTCACCATAAAAATATTGCATTTAACACCAGAATAAAGTATAACTGTAAGTCCTTTTGCACAGGGAGAGATGGCCGAGTAGGTCGAAGGCGCTCGCCTGCTAAGCGAGTATACTGGGAAACCGGTATCGAGGGTTCGAATCCCTCTCTCTCCGCCACTTATATTGTTATTATGCGCTTGTAGCTCAGCTGGATAGAGTACCAGACTACGAATCTGGGTGTCGGGAGTTCGAATCTCTCCAAGCGCGCCATATAAACAAAGGGCTAGATAAATTTATCTAGCCCTTTGTTGTATCAACTGCATTTTTATAATGGAAGCACATCGGACGCTGGTGGTCCGCGCGGTCTTCAAAACCGTTGAGAGGGGTGAGAAACTCCTTTGGCAGGTTCGATTCCTGTGTGCTTCCGCCATCTAACAGAAAAGGCGCTACCGTTACCGGTGGCGCCTTTTCTGTTACTAGCTATACTCGATACTCGACTCTTACTAAATCAGCTTAACTGCCTGTTGAGCGAACTGAAGCAGCAATGAAGGGATTACACCAGGAATCAAGGATCCAGCCGCTGAAACAACCAGTGCAAGCGCTACAGGTGCTGAAACATTGAACCAGTCAAACTCTTCTTCACCTGGCTTAAAGTACATGAACACAATTACGCGGAGGTAATAGTACACAGAGGCAGCACTGTTCAGCACACCGATGATGGCCAGCCAGAGGTAACCTGCTTCTACAGCACCGGAGAAGAGATAAAATTTACCGATGAATCCAGCAGTAGGAGGCATGCCTGCCAGAGAGAACATAAAGACAGTCATTGCAAGTGCAAGCAAAGGACGCTTATGGCCAAGACCGGCGTAATCCATTACGGTGCCGTTAGGCTCACCTTTTTTGCCTACCAGTACGATAACAGCAAAAGCGCCGATATTCATAAAGGTGTAGGAAAGCATGTAAAACAGGATACCCGAAGTACCTGTAGCAGTCCCGGATGCAAAACCAACCAGACAATAACCGGCATGTGCAATTGATGAGTACGCCAGCATCCGCTTGATGTTGTCCTGACGAAGTGCGGTAAAGTTACCAACCGTCATGGTCAAAACAGCAAGAATCCAAAGCAGATCAGACCACTCAGCCTTCATTGCAGGGAAAACAACCAGCAACAGGCGCAGCATGGTTGCAAAACCGGCTGCTTTTGGACCAGCAGACATAAAAGCTGTCATTGGTGTTGGAGCACCTTCATAGACATCAGGTGTCCACATGTGGAACGGTGCAGCAGCAATCTTGAACAGGAAGCCGGTAAGCATTAAGAACATGCCGATCAGCAACATGGTATTGCTAGCGCCGCCTACCTGAACAACAAGTGAAGCAATCTTGGCGATCCGAGTAGTTCCGGTTACACCATAAATAAGCGCCATACCATAGAGCAGGAAGCCAGTTGAAAAGGCACCCAACAGGAAGTACTTCATGCCTGCTTCGTTTGACTTAATACTGTCACGGTTGAAGCCAGCTAATACATAGAGTGAGATAGACATCAGCTCAAGACCGAGGAAAATCGTCATCAGGTCTGTTGCAGCTGCCATCAACATCATACCAACAGTAGTAAACAGGATGATTGGATACAGTTCCCCGTGGTTACAGTCCTCACGAGACATGTACTGATCACTGATCAGGACTGCAAGTCCTGCAGCCAGCAGGAAGATCATCTTGAAAAATATTGCAAAGTTATCCTGCACAACTGAATCATTGAAGCTAGAAACAGTCGTACCCCAGCCAGTTACCGCAACAAAGCCAGCACCGATAATACCGATCAAGCTCAGCCAGGCGAGGTAGCCTTTAGACTTGGAGGGAACGAAGACGTTAACCAGCAGAAGAGCCATACCAAGCACTGAGAGAATTACCTCAGGCATGATGACATTCAGGTTAATCGTCTGAAAGAGTTGAGCTACATTGATATCCATTTAACAATCCTCCAGGGCATTAACTCGTTCAACTAGTGTGCAGCCGGCTTTTCAGCGGCGGGTTCAGTCACGTGCTGCACTGGCGCAGCATGATCAGCAGGTGCAACCTCAGCAGTCGGGGCAACCGCAGGTACTGCTACCTTGGCGGTAGTGACTGGCTCAATACGGGTATGGGCAATCACCTTCTTAATTGAAGGGGTCATCTTTTCAATGAAGGGGTTGGGGTACACACCCAACACAAAGATCATAACCAGCAGTGGAACCATGATTGCAATTTCACGCGCATTCAGATCCAACAAAGATTGATTTTTAGGATTGTCCAGCTCACCAAACATAACCCGTTGGAACATCCAGAGCATATAGACAGCAGCAAAAATAACACCACTGGAAGCTACAATTGTCCACCAACGCAGGCTGCTTTCAAACCCTCCGACCAGGATCAGGAACTCACCTACGAATCCGTTCGTACCAGGAAGTGCAACAGATGACAGGGTAACGATCATGAAGATAACAGCAAAGATCGGCATTTGCTTGGAGAGGCCACCAAAGTCTGTAATAAGGCGGGTATGACGACGCTCATAGATAAAGCCAACAATAAGGAACAGTGCTCCGGTAGAGATACCGTGATTCAGGTTCTGCAGGAGTGCGCCTGTTACACCCTGCTCATTCAGTGCAAACAGACCCAGCATAACAAAACCAAGGTGAGCAACTGATGAGTAGGCAACCAGCTTTTTAACATCTTCTTGCACCATTGCTACCAGTGCTGCGTAAATAATACCAATAACAGAAAGCGTCGCAATCAGCGGTGTAAACTGATGGGTTGCTTCTGGGAACAAAGGCATTGCAAAGCGTATGAAGCCGTAGGTACCCATCTTCAGCATGATAGCTGCCAGGATCACAGAACCTGCTGTCGGTGCTTCGGTGTGTGCATCAGGCAACCAGGTGTGAACCGGAAACATGGGAACCTTGATGGCAAAGGCCAGAGCAAAGGCGGCAAACAACCAGGTTTGTGTTGCAGGATCAACCTTCAGATCAAAGAAGTGAACCAAACTGAAGTCAGTGATGCCGGTCTTGGTACCCAGGAAGTACAGATAGATCAGGGCGATTAACATCAGCAAAGATCCAACCAGGGTATAGATGAAGAACTTCACCGTTGCGTACAGACGGTTTTTACCGCCCCAGATACCGATCATGAAGTACATCGGGATCAGCATCAGTTCCCAGAAAATGTAGAACAGGAACAGGTCCAGCGCGATAAAAGCTCCAAGCAGTGCTGTTTCAAGAATCAGAAGGCAGATCATATACTCCTTGACCTTGTCTTCAACAGCAGTCCAGGTGGAGAGCACGGCAATCGGCATTATAAAAGTGGTGAGAATAATCAGCCAGAGACTGATACCGTCCACGCCGATGTTATAGCGCATGGCAAAAGGGCCGGCTGCAATCCAGGGTACATTCTCCACAAACTGATACTCTGCATTTGTCTGGTAACCGGTCAGGATGGGTAGACTGGCTACAAATGTGACCAATGTGGTCACTAAGGCGACACTACGCAGCGCTCCATTGCTCCCCTTCGGGATGAAGAGCAGCAGAAGTACCCCCACGATGGGTAGGAAGGTCATCACGCTCAGAATGTTACTCATCGAATCTGCTCCTTTAGTACAAATTACAGAAGATTAATTACTTGAACAGGTAGTAGCCGATGATTACAACCACACCGAAAGTCATGGACCAGGCATAGTTGTAGATCTGACCAGTTTGCATGTAGCGGATAACACCACCAAATGCCATAACCACGTGGGCAACTCCATTTACGATTCCGTCAACAACCAGAACATCAAATCCTTTCCAGAGGAAACGGCCAAGCGACTTACAAGGGTTAACAATCATGAAATCATACAGTTCATCAATATACCACTTGTTATACACAGCGCGATGCAAAGCTGGAAAAGCAGCAGTAAACTTCTTTGGAATTTCAGGGCTAGCAATGTACAGCACATATGCGGTGCAGATACCTACTACTGCAATGACAACAGAAGTCCCCATCAAGCCCCACTCTAGCGCATGGCTGTGATGACCATGATGGGCATGCGCTTGCATATAGGCATTGGCATTAGCAAAAACCGGCTCAAGGTAGTGTTCGAGGTAGTTTGGAATTCCACCAACCAGATCGCCGATCAATTTCGGCAGACCAATATAACCGCCAACCATGGAGAGAATTGCCAACACGATCAGCGGGAACACGATTACCATAGGTGATTCATGCAGATGTTTTTCTGCACCAGCCTTGATCCGGCAGGTACCGTGGAAGGTCATGAATACCAGACGGAACATGTAGAAAGCGGTCATAAGGGCAGCACAGGCACCAAGCCCCCAGAGCAACATATTAAGACTACCGTGCAGCGGGTTGGCAAATGCCTGCCACAGGATCTCGTCCTTTGAGAAGAAGCCGGAGAAACCGGGGATACCAGCAATGGCAATAGTAGCAATCAGAAAGGTGCCATAGGTCATTGGCATATACTTGCTGAGACCACCCATGTTACGCATATCTTGTGCATCGTCATGTGAATGAACATGATGCAGTGCGCCATGCATGGAGTGAATAACAGCACCTGAGCCAAGGAACAAACAGGCTTTAAAGAAAGCGTGGGTCATCAAATGGAACACGCCCGCAGTAAAGGCACCAACACCCATTGCTAAAAACATGTAACCAAGCTGGGAAACTGTTGAGTAAGCAAGAACACGTTTGATGTCGTTCTGGGCAGTACCGATAGTCGCAGCAAAGAAGGCTGTACAGGCACCAATCACAGCGACGGTCATCATGGTTTCAGGGGAGCGAATAAACAGATAGCTCATCCGTGCAATCATGTACACACCGGCAGTAACCATGGTAGCAGCGTGGATCAGAGCAGATACCGGTGTAGGACCTTCCATAGCGTCAGGCAACCAAGTGTAGAGGGGAATCTGTGCAGATTTACCGGTAGCCCCCAGGAAGAAGCAGAGCGTAATAACCGTCACTACGCCACCAGTAGGGAACAGATTTGCGTTTTTAGCAAGTTCAGTAAACTGAATGGTCCAGATGCCGTGGGTTTGGCCAAGCCACCAGAACAGGGTAAAGGTACCCAGCAGGAAGCCAAAGTCACCAACCCGGTTCATAACAAACGCCTTCTTACCAGCATCGCCAGCAGACTTCTTGTGGAAGTAATAGCCGATCAACAGGTACGAACAGAGACCAACACCTTCCCAGCCAACAAACATCAGCAACAGGTTATTACCAGTCACCAACAGTAGCATTGAGAAAACGAACAGGTTGAGATAGGCGAAGAAGCGATAGAATCCTTCTTCACCATGCATATAGCCAATGGAATAGATGTGTATCAGGGTACCGATACCAGTCACCACCAGCAGCATCAAGCAAGAAAGTGGGTCTATCAGGAAGGCAATGTCAGCATTGAACGTACCTGCTGTCATCCAAGTGAAGATCTTGATGTTCACAGACCGTTCTGCCGACGGAAGACCAATCAGCTTGATGAAGGTCATAACCGACACGATGAAAGATGAGAACACGGCAAGAGTACCGATGCTACCTATGATCGTCTCGTTCTTGATCTTTTTCCCAAGCAGACCGTTAATTAAGAAACCGATCAGGGGAAACAGTGGTATCAGCCACACATTGTCGAACATTGAGCTACTCCTTTATCTCGTCATTACAGGTTCAAATTAGGACTATTGCGTAATGCTGCAAGCCGACTACCACTTCATCAGGTTGGCATCATCAATATCAATTGATTCGCGATTGTTGAAGAAGGCGATAAACATCGCAAGGCCGACAGCAGCCTCGGCAGCAGCAACGGTCA